>ERZ791765.103-NODE-103-length-121411-cov-17.060895_pt1 | contig 121411 bp, 112 predicted proteins | sample MGYA00509949_ERZ791765 | MGnify/ENA primary metagenome ERZ791765 (study PRJEB30046, sample SAMN00791980) | human gut metagenome | study: EMG produced TPA metagenomics assembly of the A metagenome-wide association study of gut microbiota in type 2...
TCAGGCCTCACGGTCTGGGCGATTTTTCTGTCAGGGGAGTTTTTTTACAGCCCCTTTCATTTCATAGATAAATAACTCAAACTTCCCATAGCAAAAATGGGCTAGCACCTTGAAAATTCAATACTTCAACTAATAAATTTAGTGATTTATGCCGCAGATTCCCCTCGATGTAGTGCGTTTCTCAGATATTCAGGCAATCTGGATTCAAAATCAGCGGTGAGTGCACTAAGCTGCTCGTCACTGAGCTTCAAAAGTTCCTGTATACTTGCGAGCATTGCATCCATAATCAAACAAAGTGAATGAGAAAAAGTAATGTCAGTCATCTCATCAACAAGAAAGAAAAACAGCTCACCAAGAGTACGCTGGTCTTCCTCTTTTCTCTGTTCCAGTGCCAACAGCATATATCTTGCAAACACAATGGCTACATGTGCAGTCAAAGCATCATAAGAGAGACTTCTACATTCACCAACCAGATTGAGGGTAGATTTACAGGTCTTGAAGAAGACTTCTATTTTCCAGCGTTTTCCATAGATACGGATGATTTCTTCTTCTGAAAGCTCCGGATTTGTGCATACAAAGGCAAGCCAATCTTTCCGATTTGCCTTGTTTCTGACACAAACTATTTTAGCCGGAATTGGGTTCTCTTTTCCCAGCTTTACAGATACAGAGAGAAGATACTTTGATCTGCCTCTACGTTTCTTGTTTTTTGCGTAGATTTGCTTGATATTCAGCTTTTGTCCTTCATATTCGTAGTTAATACGACTGCTTTTCTTGACCATAGCAATCACATCCATGCCTCTGGACTTGATTGCGGTAAGCTGAGCTGGATTGGAGAACCAACTATCAAAAAGGACGTAATCAGCTGTAATTCCCTGTGTTGTAGCAATATCCAAAAGCTGCAGCATGGTATCGGTTGCCTTCATCTGTGCTAATTTGCGACGTTTTCCAGCAATTGACCGTTTATCAAAATCCTTTTGTGGTCCGATGATATTTGATTCTTTTGAGGAAGCCATAAGGCAACTGTTGACAGGGAGAAATGTATTTCCATCACTCCATTCAAGAGTTAGAAGACGAAAGCCTTTTTGTATCGCATGTTAGTATGATCAAAGACTTTGGATCCAAGCTCGGTTTTCTTACAACTGGTACGATTGAAGAGGGTATCATCCAGAACGAAAACGTTAGAGCGCTTTTCATCTGTGAGTTCCTTCACCTCGTCATTGATGATTGTGGAGGCCAAGGCTGTGGTGAATCGAAGCCAGTTCGTTTTAGCAGAGTTCAGGAAGCGATAAACTGCATTCTTGGAAAAATCTTCTTTGAAGGAGCCCGTGCGCATCTGCATATACATGCTGCGATCGGCAAATACATTTCCAAGTCTGTAACGAAGCAGTGAGATGGCTGGAACGCCTTTTTCTTTCGTTCCATTGCATTTTTTCAAAAGATCTCCCATGTGGTGCTTGGAAAAAAATCTGCTAACGCAATCAAGAATGGCTACCTCTTTATCAGTATTCTGTGCTATAATGGACATGGCATAAATCCTCCTATGGTTGTTGGTTTTTCGACAACTCCATTATACCATCTGGTTGGCGTTTATGCCTATTTTATTGGCTGAAGTATTGAATTTTCAAGGTTCAACACACCTTATTGGTGTGGGAAGTTTAAGTAAGAAATTAATTGCTTTTTGCGTTGGAGCGAGTCCTATCGAAAATCCGGAAATTGAATTAACATTACCGAAAAACTTTTCTGAGGAAGAACTTAAAGTGGTTAGATGGTTTTATTGTCCCGGTGGTCTTGACTATGAAAAAATGCCGATAGCATCTAAGACAATGATGAAAATGCTTGTTAAAGCACTAAAAGCAAGAAAAAATAAAACCGAGGATGATATGGAACAGATAAGAATGATGTCCTCATCATATGATATTTCTGATATTAAGTATATTGAACCGATTATAAACTATCTTAATGGTGCAGAGTAAAGTGATTACAAAGCACGCGAAGCTTTGAAGTTGTCGTTTAGTATATTAAAATTGAATTACGATTTTCCTAATGTAAGAGTAATAAATGTTTTTGTAGAATAATTGTGTATTATTCTTGAAAACATTAAGCTCACACGCGTATGCATATGTATATTTTGATAAAGTAGGTAAGAGTCTAATGAACGAAATTGAACAATATACAGAAGAAAACTTATTTAAAACCCTGTATGTTCTTCATCCAGAATACTCAATATTGTTGCGCCCCTCTCAGCTTGACCTTCAATTAATTTAGTTGCTTGTCACAGAATTAACCGATATACTGTCACCAAAGAATATAAAAGAAAGGACCCTGGAACCCTTCTTCTTTGGCCAGTCGATGCGGTTCCAGGATCTATGGTGGTATCGCTACCATGGTTATCATATCAAAGTATCGGTTAGAGTGTAAAGAGGATATTTTTGGTAATCAGTGAAGAAGATGCCATTTGTCCGGGGTGTGGAAGCTCTTTATGCAGAAGAGACAAGAAGCTGAGAGTCCATAAGGAGGTTGGCGGCAGAAAGCGCTGGTTTGCTATAAATCGCCTGAAATGTACCAATGAAAAATGCGGAAGATTACATAATGAACTTCCTGATTGCATGGTTCCGTACAAGCATTATGGTACCGATATCATAGAGGATGTCATTGAAGGGGGTCGTACTGCGGATGACCTTGAAACAGAGGATTATCCCTGTGAAGGAACCATGAAACATTGGAAATGGTGGCTTTCTAAGAATGAGGTAAACATCAATGGACAGATGAAATCGGTGCTGCAACATCTCATGGATTTGGATATAGAGTTCCTGAAATCCAGCGATTCTTTACTGGAGGGACTCAGAGAAAGGATAAGCCCCGGATGGCTGCCGGTAGTCGTCAGGTTTATATATAATTCCGGAGGGCGAATAGAGCCCTATCCGGTAACATAAAGTTATGCACCTACTTTTGTGTGCTGTCATGGATAATGAAAAAGGGCTTACCTGGAGTGCCAAGATGCGTAGCTTAATACAGGAGATGATACATTACAGAAACTCTCTGGAACCAGGAGCTGCAATGGAAGAAGCTACAATAGCAGAATTTGAAGATAGATATAAGGATATATTAAATCTTGCCAAAGATGAATATGAGTATGAATCACCAACCAAGTATTACATGGACGGATACAATCTTTATATGCGAATGTCAAAATATATGTCAAATCATCTTCTGTTTCTGCACAATCCAGACGTTCCAACCACAAATAATGAGGCTGAACGATTACTGAGAGCTTATAAGCGAAAACAGGCGCAGGCCGTGTCATTCCGCAGTCTAGATGGTATCGATTATCTATGCAGGTGCATGAGCATGCTATTTGAGATACGGAAAAATCCAGAGACAAATGTCTTTCAGAAACTTTCAGAAAAGTTTGCATAAAGAACCGATGGCGTTATCGACTGTAATTAGTCTACGCCATCGGTCCTTTATTTACCAGTCAACCCGTGAAAAGTAACTATGGTTGTAATAAATTTCAAAAAAAATTATACAAAAATATTGACAAAATAGAATTGAAAACTTATAATAATGACAAATGGTAGCGGTACCAAAAATAGAGGTGAGAGTTTGAATATTAGTGATATTGCTGTGAAAGCAGGAGTTTCTGTAAGTACAGTTTCACGAGTGATTAATAATAGTCCAAATGTAAACGTTGGGACAAGATGTCGAATACTTAAAATTATGGAAGAAACAGGATATGTTCCTAGCAGCATAGCAAGAAATATGATGTCTAAGTCGAACCGTTCGATTGGTCTTTTTATAACCGATATTTTAAATCCATTTTTTAACGAAATGATTAAAGGAGTTGAAAATGTAGTAAATGCTGAAGATTATTCTCTTTTGATTTATGCAATTGGAAATTCTTTGCAAAAGGAAGAAGAAAGTCTTGATAAATTAATTCGAGATAGAGCATGTGGTTTGATTGTAACTAGTTGTCGGCTACATAGCGAAAAGTTTTTGGAACGTGCTCAAAAATATTTTAATATAGTTTCAATTCAATCAAATCTGAATAATGTTGATAATATTGGTGTTACCGATGAAAAAGGAACATGTGATATGATTCGTTATTTGATTGGATTGGGGCATTCTCAAATTGCTGTAATAGGATATAATGAAGCACTTCCTACTTCTGATGCAAGATTTGCAGGATTTATAAAGGCAATGGCTGATGCAAAATTAGCGGTAAGTGATAATCAAATAATAAGAGTTGAGCCAGGAGAAGGAAAATGTTATGAAGCGACATTAGAGTTGCTGCTAAGGCGAGACCGGCCAACAGCGATTCATTGTATAAATGAATACATTGCATCAGAAGTATATAGGGCTATTAAAGACGTTGGGTTATCTATTCCGCACGACATCTCGCTTACAGGATTTGATAATCTATTTATTTCAGAATTAATGGAGCCTAAATTAACTACAGTATCACAGCCCGTTCGTCGAATGGGAGAAATGGCAGCAAAGTGTGTAATAAGAAGACATCAATATCCAGATGAAGAAATTCAAAATATTGTATTTCCGACAAAATTAATTATTCGAGATTCAGCAACAATTCCTTGTGTCATGAAGTAGATGATACAGTGTGATGAGGTAGATGTCGCAAGATGATAACTTATACCCTAAATTGGTACCGCTATCATAAAGGATTGATTAATAATGTAGTCTAAATAAGTAAAGGAGGATAGACTTATGAATTCTTGGCAGCAAAACAGCCCTTTGGGAGGGCTACCGTTTGTGAAAAATGCTCGTTCTAGAAGAGAATCAAGTTATGACCGGACTGGAGGAAACAGAGATTTTGTAGTAGTGCCACCTAAAGAAACAAAAGTGATAGCAGATATTAAGGGGGCAGGAATAATTAAACATATTTGGATTACTACACGTTGTTACGAACCCCAATATCTTCGTAAAATTGTGATTGAAATGTATTGGGACGGTGAAAAAAATCCTAGTGTGAGAGCACCTTTGGGTGATTTTTTTGGAGTAGGTCATGCAACGTGCCGTCACTTTGTTTCATTACCTATCAATATGGTGTTTACAAAGCATAGGGGTCCAGCTGGACCATTTGCAGCCGCAATGAATTGTTATTTTCCAATGCCTTTTGTGGAGGGGGCGCGTATTCAGGTTATTAATGAATGCAGTGAGTCTATTGAAAACTTATTTTATATGATAGATTATGAGTTAATTCAAGAAGCCCCGCCAGAAGAAATGGGACGTTTCCATGCGGTATGGAATAGTGCACTTCCGTGTAAGAAAATAATACCGGAAAAACATCAACCAGAAGGGCCTTGGGATTTACCGGGAGTGAATGTAACGGGAAAAGATAATTACGTAATATTAGAGGCAGAGGGCAAAGGGCAATATGTAGGATGTGTTCTAAATATTGATAATCATGATGTAGGAGAACAGATATATACTTGGCCGGGAGAAGGAGACGACATGATTTTTATAGATGGAGAAATATGGCCGCCTTCTATGCATGGAACTGGAACGGAAGATTATTTTTGTGCAGCATGGGGGTTCCCAAGCGGAGAATATGACGCGCCTTATCATGGAATATCACTTGGAAGCGATCCTCAGGAGCATTTTGGAAAGTGGAGTTTATATCGTTTTCATATAGAAGATCCGGTTCATTTTGATAAATCCATTAGAGTAACGATTGAGCATGGACATGCTAATGACCAAGGAAATGATTATTCTAGTGTTGCATATTGGTATCAGATTGAGCCACATGCACCGCTTCTTGACTTACCGGAAGTAGAAAAAAGACTTACACGTAGATGGCCTGAACATGGACTTTGGTGGCGGTAATCAAAGAACTTATTAAACAGAACCGGAACCGGTAAAGGATTCAAAAGAAAACCCATTTAACGGGTTTGGGGAATTGTAAAATGCTTATATCAAATCAAAAGGAGAGGTGAAAAGTTATGAAGAAAAAAATTTTATGTGCACTGTTAAGCGCGACCATGGTGATGAGCCTGTTTGTGGGTTGTGGTGCAAAAAAAACCGGAGACAACATAGCAGGAAAGGACGATTATATAACTGTTTTGGTTCAGGGGGGAAGCCCAGCATTTGAAGCAACACAGAAAACGGCTGAAGCCTTTAAAGAACAGACAGGCTATGAGGTAAGAGTGGAATCGGTACCATATACAGGAGTGTATGATAAATTGAAGGCAGATATTACAGCATCCACAGGTGCGTATGATGTTGCTACAATTGATATTCTTTGGATGGCTGAATTTGCTCAGGGATTATTGCCAATTGATGATTTAATGACTGATGAAGTGGTAAATGATTTAATGCCTGGAATGCTGGCTGGTGGTCAGGTTGATGATGTCAATTACGGAATGCCTGTTTGGACAAACTGTAAGATACTTATGTACAGAACAGATCTTTTTGAAGATCCAGATGAAATGGCCGCTTTTAAGTCAGAGTATGGATATGAGTTAGCACCACCTACTACATGGCAGGAATATCGTGATGTTGCAAAATTCTTTACTAGAGATACTAATGGTGATGGAGAAACTGATTTGTATGGTACTGGTATTTTTGGAAAGACAGATGGAGATACAGCGTGCTGTTGGCTTGAGGAATCAGTACAGGCAGGTGCTAAACCTGTTGTATTAGGTGATGATGGAGAAGTATTAGTTAATCAGAAACCATATGTAGATGCGTTAACATTTCTTAGTGATATAGTGAATGAAGATAAATCTTGTCCTCCAGGAGCTATGGAAATGGCATCGGGTGAAGTATCAGAGATGTTTTATCAAGGAAATTTAGCAATGATGCTTAATTGGGGACATTTCTATCTTGCAGCAAATAATCCGGAAACATCAAAAGTTGCAGGTAAAGTAGCAACTGCACCTCATCTTTCTGGAAGTGCAGGAGTAGGAGCGATTCCAGGACCTTGGTATCAGGTAATACCAGAATCTTCTAAGAAACAAGAGATTGCAAAAGAATATGTGAAATTTATGTATGATAATAATGAATTGATTATGCAAAATTTAGGAACCGCAGCTAGAAAATCTTTATTTGAAGAATATGGAAAGAAAGAAGGATATGAGTTCCTAGCTGATATTCAGGCAACTTTAGAGGGACCGGCAACGCAGAATAGAGCACCAATTGTTGAATGGAATTTAATTGAAACAGAGGCTTTGGTTCCTGCTATACAGCAGGCGCTACTGAAAGAGAAAACTCCGCAAGAGGCATTGGATGATGCAGCAGAAATGATTAAAGATCTTTTAAATTAAGTGTTAAATTAAAGTTTCCGGCTGATATATTCAGCCGGAAACGAATAAATATTTGTGGAATAGGGAGGAAAGTTCAGGTGAGAAAAGATAAGAAAATGCTCATTATCTTTTGTTTGCCGGCGGTGGTAATGATGCTTATGTTTTTCTTAATCCCCGCGGTCAAATTAGTAGTGGATAGCTTTTTCAAATATGATATTTCAAATATGGCTGGTAAAAGTTTCGTTGGGTTAAAAAACTTTCTTGCTGTATTTACTTCCCCAAAATTTGTACTATGCGTTGCTAATACTGTAAAATATGTTGTTATTGCGGTGACGATAGAGTTTATTTTGGGATTGTTACTAGCATTAATGTTGAATGTAGGTTTTAAGGGGAGTCAAATAATGCGTACTTTAATGTTAACGCCATTAATGATGGCTCCACTAGTGGCAGGGCTAGTTTGGAAATATTTATTAAGTGATCAATTTGGAATTATAAATTGGGGATTGTATAAGCTTGGAATCATTAATAATGTACATTCAATTATGTGGTTATCGAATCCAAAGATTTCTTTATATTCTTGTATTATAGCAGATACTTGGTTATGCACCCCCTTTATGATGCTTGTGCTATTAGCAGGATTGCAAGGGATAGATCCTACCTATTACGAAGCAGCACGAATTGATGGGGCGGGTACACTTAAATTGTTTTATCATATTACCCTACCATTGCTGAAACCTAATATTGTAATTGCAATAATTATACGTGTTATGGATGCTTTGCGTTCGTTTGATACAATTTGGGCTATGACACAAGGAGGTCCTAATTTTTCGTCAGAAGTAATTAGTACATATATCTATAAAGCTAATGTTCGCTTCGGACAGGTAGGAGAAGCAAGTGCTATGGCAGTAATATTTATGCTTGCACTTTTAGTGCTGGCATCGATATTTATTAAGAAAGTATGGAATCCAAATGAGGATTAAGAATAGCAATTTCTTTGAATCCAGAGAAATTACTTAGTTCTAAGAGTCAAACAGGAAATCATAAGACTGTTCCGAAATGGAGAATGAAGGAATATCAAGTTTCTATAAGAACAGTTAAACAGATCTAGTTTTAGTACATTTGTAAGTGAGTTGTATGACTGAAGGCTTAAAGGGATGTATATAAAAAATCAAATCCTTATCGTTTGAATCCAAAAGATGGCTCAGTTAATCACAAAAAGTGGCATCTGGGGTCTTGCCGAATTTAATGCCACGGAGAATTTTAGTAGAGTAAGAAATGTTAAGCTTTCAAAAACAGTCAATAATGTTCCAGGTAGAGTGAGCAATATAAAGAATATTTACGAAGATTGCTACATTATAATTTTTATTAGCCAGTATGACGCCACAATCAACAGCTAATGTAAAATCAATTTCCAGTTGATAATATGAATTATATTCAATCGACTTTACCATAAATATCGAACGATATACAGAAAGATTCTTGACGAAAAGAGAGAAACTTTAAAGATATGGAATCTAAAATCTATGAATTTTACTAGACTGAAGGTTTCACAGAATTATAGTTGAGTGAAGGAGGCATAATGGTGAAAAAAAGCTTGAAAAGACTGGTTCCGTTTTTAATTTGTTTGATATTTGTGTTTATGTTTTTATTTCCTTTTTTATTTACTGTATCAACATCATTGAAACAACCATCGGATGTAATATCTACACAACCTCGATTTTTTCCAAACCCTATTTCCATACAGAATTATAAAGATATGTTTGAGTATTTGACGTTTGGAAAATATTTAGCAAACAGTTTAATTGCAGCACTTGTCAGCACGGTGATAAGTCTAACTGTGGGATCTCTTGCAGCATATGGGCTTTCTAGGTTTCGCTCTCGCTTATCATCTTTTTTTATGTATCTTACTCTTATGATACGTATGATACCACTTGTTTGTATTAGTGTACCCATTTATTCGGTAATTAATAAAATTGGCCTTAGAGATACACATATTGCATTAATATTGGTTTATGCATGTATAGGAGTACCATTTGTAATTTGGATGATGATGGGATTTTTTAATGGCATACCAAGAGAATTGGATGAAGCTGCATTAGTAGATGGTTGTAGTAACCTTAGTGCTTTTTTTCGAGTAATAGTACCAGTAGCTATGAATGGAATGGCAACAACTGCTATTTTTACATTCTTGACAGGGTTGAATGACTTTTTATTTGCTTTGTTAATAACAATGTCTGGTACCAAAACAGTTCCAGTTGGATTGTCTGAATTTTTGACAGAATATAATATTCAATTAGGGCCAATGGCAGCTGGGGCAGTCTTGTTTAGTCTGCCAATCATTATAATATCCTTTTTCATTCAAAAAAGAATTGTTAAAGGAATGACTATGGGTGCAGTTAAAGGATAAATTATTGTATAGGTAATTGTTAAATGTTTTTAGCAGTTACTGTGGAAAACTTTCCTATAGATAAGGAGAGAAAAACGGTCATTATTCAGAATTGTTTCTGAATTGACATATATCATCAGATTATGGGGTATTTATATATTTAGTTGTACAAATCAGTGGAAGTTCACAATGTATCAAAAGTAAGTATCTGAGCAGGAGAGGCATCAATCGCCTGACAGATGGGCTCGGTGCAATCGGCTATCCGTTGAAACATCAGTTCAATGTAAGGCTCGAAATCCTGTTTGAAACGAGTCATGAGAGGAGCATCAGGAACTTTTGAGAAGCCACAGAAGTCCCGAAATTCCTTGCAGAGCCTGATAAAAAGAAGGAGCAGGGAATCTGTTGGGATAGAAAAATTTTCTGAAGGATAAACGCGGAAAGAAAACCATGTAAAGGGTAAAGTCGCGTACGACCAACAGAAAGATAAAAAGCAGAAACAAACTCTGGCGGAATAAATGTATCAAGGTCAAAGTGTTCAGAAAGAAGCTGAAAAAAGGAAGGTGCTTCTTCAATGAGTTTGGTCTGACAGTCTGAAAAGACTTCATTTAGGGAAATCTGATGATATTTAATAGCCATAAATTTTCTCCTCATTAGGTTGTGAAAGTGTTGGTGTGGTTACCTCTATTTTACCACCTGCGGAGAGAAAATTTATATAAATGTAGTAAGAAAACCCATTAAATCAAGGGTTTTTGGCATTTAACAAATGCCTATAAATTATTGTAATTAAGGAGAGAAGAATTATGCAGAATATTTATTATCAACCTGAGGGATATGCATTTGGAGATTGTATGCCATTTTACAAAGATGGAAAATTTTATTTATATCATCAGCGAGATACAAGAAATCCGGGACCGTTTGGTGAACCATTTGGATGGGCGTTAGCGGTGACGGAGGATTTTGTACATTATGAAGATAAAGGTGAGGTGCTTCTACGCGGTGAAGACACAGAACAGGATCAATTCATTTTTGCAGGAAGTGTATTTGAAGGGGAAGGGCAGTATCATGCGTTTTATACAGGGTATAATCGAGATTTTGCAGCTGAAGGTAAGGATGCACAGGTATTAATGCATGCAACCAGTGATGATTTGTTGCATTGGACAAAATCAGCAGATAAATTAAAACTTCCTCCTCAAATGGGATATGATCCTAATGACTGGAGAGACCCATATGTTTTATGGAACGAGGATTCAAAAGAATATATTTTAATTCTAGGAGCACACAAGCAGGATAACAGACAGATTAAAACAGGTTGTACAGTATATTTTACATCAAATGATTTAGAACATTGGGAGTTCAAAGGGGATTTTTGGGCACCAAATATGTTTTGTATGCATGAAATGCCAGATTTATTTTGTATAGGAGATTGGTGGTATTTACTTACAACTGAATACAGCGAGAATAACAAAACAATATATAGGAAAAGTCGTTCGATTTTCGGACCCTGGCAGATGCCGGATGATGATGCTTTTGATGGTAGGGCATACTATGCGGCCAGATCTTGTGGGGATAGTGAACACCGTTATTTGTTTGGCTGGGTAGCTTCCAAAGATCAAGATATGGATATTAACAATTGGATTTGGGGAGGAACGCTAGTAGTACATGAACTTGTACAAAAGGAGAATGGTGACTTAAAAGTAAAGATGCCAGACAGTGTACATAATGCATTTGTAGAGAAGATATCTAATGACTTATTTGAAGAAAAAGTAATTAAAATTGATAGTGGAATTAATGAGGTTATAATTGAAGAATGTGACGAGGAAACTTTTTTGTTTGAAACAGTAGTTTCTTTTAAATCGGGTACACATGCGTTTGGCATTAATATCTTTGAGGAAAAAGAGACTGGAGATGCATATAGATTTGAGATTGAAATCAAAAATAGAAAAGTAGATTTCAATCGTACGCCTAATTTACCGTGGTTTAGATATATGGCTCAGGGCTCTGAACGACCATTATTTTTGGAAGCAGAAAAAGAGTATTTATTGCAAGTAGTTGTAGACGGTACAGTTGTCACACTCTATCTAAATAATACTGCATTGAATGTACGGGCTTATGAACCAAAAGGGAAAAATATTTCTTTATATGTAAAAGATGGTTCTGTGAATATAAAAAATCCTAGATTATATTTGCTGAAAAATTAAGATAATAAGAATGATAATTGATCCTTATCCAATTTAGTAGACACAAGAAACTCGTGTTATACTAAAAAGAGAAGGGAATGATAGAAATGAAACAATATAGTGCAGAGTTTAAAATGGAGGCTGTGAAGAGATACCTGTCGTCTGGAAGATCACTTTCTAATGTAGCTAATGAACTTGGGGGAAAGCCAACAACGCTCTATGGATGGATTAAAAAATCCAAGAATCTCCGGACGTGCCCTTCCCAGGCAGCGGACACCTAAGGCCTGAGGATGAGAAGCTCATAAACTTGTACATGCAGTTGAACAAGCTACTATACAAAAATATCTTGATTTGTTATCCCTTGATAAGAAAGGGTTGAAACATGTGAAGTCTTTAAGAGAGCAAGTAGGGAATTAGATTATCAAGTTAAATATATCCTGAATCCGTGAAGTTCATTGCACCATAACAGGTAAAACACTTGATTTTTCAATGGATTCATTAAAATTTCATCGTTTTATAAATTCACCTGCTTGGCGAAGCGTTTTTCAGGTATAATCTTCTTAGAAATTCACTTTCAAAGGAGATTATGCCATGAAAAATATTAAAATCGAATTTACCAATGAACGAATCATTCCAGCAAGCGGCTTGGCTGTTGTAGGAGCAATCCTTGGAAAAGGCGATTTTGTTAAGCACTGCAATCGAATGGATGTAACACCGAACCGTTCACAGCATCAGATTAAAAATGGCGATATTCTCCTCACGTACATTGGTATGTTATGCATGGGCAAGCCGGAATTCCAGGCTGTTCACGAAATGGACGATGACCGGGATTTTTATAAAACTGCGCTCGGAATTGCCTACAACATTCCATCAGAAGAAACCCTTCGTCAAAGGATGGATGTCATTGGCTCTTCCCTCCGGGAATATATCCTAAAGGAAAATGTAGAACTTTTACGTACTAATGGCATTGTTCCCTCCAAGCTGTCTAACGGTTTTGTTCCGGTTGACATTGATGTAACTCCGTTTGATAATTCCAAGACGAGGAAAGAGGGAGTATCCCGTACATACAAAGGGTATGATGGATACGCTCCAATCATGGCATATATCGGGACAGAAGGTTATCTGATCAATGCCCAGCTTCGTGAAGGAAAACAGCATTGTCAATGTGATACACCCGATTTCCTGCGAGAGACGATCAGTTTGTGTCGTCAGGTCACAAATGAACCGCTCCTTATCCGTCTGGATTCTGGAAATGACGCTGCTGAGAACATCGGAATCCTGCTTGAAAGCGGCTGTTACTTCATTATAAAATGTAATCTCCGCCGTGAAAGCAGGGAAGCATGGTACGAGATGGCAAAAAACAACTCGCAAAATATCACAGCTCCACGTGACGGAAAAACCGTTTATGTGGGTAGTGACTGGAAAGATGTCACCTATCGTACAGCGGAAGGAAACGATAAAACAGTTGCCATCCGCACTGGCTATGAGATCATAGAACGTACCATTGATAAATACGGGCAATTCCTACTGCCATCCGACCTAGAAGTGAACACATGGTGGACTAATACAGGGATGGCAGATTCTGAAGTTATCCAGAATTACCATGCACATGGTGAGTGCGAACAGTTCCACAGTGAAATCAAGACGGATATGGATGTGGAACGGCTTCCGTCAGGGAAATTTGATACCAATGAATTGGTACTTGAACTTACCATATTGGCGTACAATATACTTCGGATGATCGGGCAGGAAACCATTGGCAGGAGAAAAACTCGCCATAAAGTCCATCGCCGCAGACTGCGTACCGTAATCAGCAACATGATCCTGATGGCAAGCCATGTGACAGAACATGCCAGACAGCTGATCATGGGATTAGGGCAAAGCAATGTCTGGAGACACACTTTTATCGAAATATATACGGCATTTGCCCAGTTTAGTCTGTAATCCATCCACATACAAGAGAGGTAGCAACAAACAATGGGAAAGTCTGCCATTTTTACAGATAATCGAAAGTATCTTGTTATTTATGATTTGATCAGTGATATTGCAACCCATTAATTGTGCAAAGATCTTTTAGTTGATTCGCTTTTTAAGGAATCAACTTTATAAATCCGTGAACTTCACGGATTCAGGGATTAGTATAAGAAGAGGAGTATTGAAATGAAACGTAATAATTATTATGATGTCACTGACTGGCAGGTAGGTAACCCATATACGGATATCGGAGAAGTGATCAACAGTATCATTGCAGACATCAAGAGCAGACAGAAGGATACAAATGTAGATGATGGAGGAAAACCGGGAGCAGTAATTTATATTCCGTCTGGAGATTATCATTTAAAAACGCAGGTGAAAATTGACATCAGTTATTTGAAAATTCAAGGATCAGGGCATGGATTTGTGTCTTCAAGCATCAGATATAATGTACCAAAAGAACAGTGGAAAGATCTTCATGACATCTGGCCGGGTGGTAGCAGAATTCTGGTAGACTTGGAACCATTAAAGGGAGATGAAAGATCTGGTGCAACTTTTTTGATAGAACGCGAGGGAGATCCGAGAATCAGTTCCGTGGAGCTCGAAAACTTCTGTATTGATGGACTTCATTTCGTAGATGATGGAAAAGGAGATCCAGAGAACACATACTTAAATGGAAAAACCGGAATTTATGTAGCCAGTGCACAGGATTCTTTCAGAATTACAGGCATGGGTATTATTTATTTGGAGCATGGAGTGACTCTTTACAATTCTGATGCATTATCTATTCATGATAATTTTATAGCGGAATGTGGAAATTGTGTAGAACTTCGTGGAGCCGGACAGGCATCTAAAATAACAGATAATCTTATGGGTGCTGGTTATAGAGGCTATACTATTTTTGCCGAAAATTTTGGAGGACTTCTGATTACTTCTAATAACATTTTTCCAAGAGGAAAAAGTATAGTACATCTTAAGGGTGTTCTTAGATCATCAGTAACTGCAAATAGATTTCATTCTTTTTATCCGGGAATGCTGATAATGGAAAATTGTAGAGAAAATCTCATATCTTCCAATCATTTTCTCAGAGATCATGAACCATGGCCGCCGATGCTGGAATATGATAATGGATTAGAGGATGATTTTGGCCTGATTCATATTCAGGGAAGTAGCAATTCAATGATTTCTAATCACATTTCAGAGACGATTGAACAGCAATATCTGAAACCGGCAGGCGTAAAACCGATAATCATTCGTTTGGTTTCCGGAAGAGAAAATTACATTGCAAACAATCATATTGTGGCAACTACAAAAACTGATAAAAAAGGAAGTGAAGAAAATCAATCCTGTTTTGATGCACAGGTTGAAGCATTGTTAAGTATGGATGAGCTTGTTAAACTTCCAATTGAAGCAGTACATGTTGATGAGGTATCATTGGATAATATAATACTGGATACATGCAGAGAAAATGAAGTTTCTATGAATTTTTCGACAAATATATTCCGAGAAATTCCTGCTAAATAAAAATTAAATGACATTAATAAATTATTGTCGGCATTAACAGGAGGAAGATTAGATGGTGAAGCTTCTGTGTGGAGAAATAGAAAAGGCAGATCTGCTTAGAAAGATTGGCCGGATAGAGCAGATAGCAGGAGCCAGACCGGTAAAGCTGGCTTCTGGTAAAGCAGAAGGAATAAAAGCATGGGAAATATATAACGGATCGGGACTTGAGTTTTGCGTAATGGAAAGTAAATGTCTGGATTTGCTTTATGCAAAGTATCGTGGGGTAAACTTAAGCTTTCTTGCAAAGCCAGGAGCAGTTGCGCCGGAGTATTTTAATGTTCATGGTATGGAATTTGGCCGTTACTTTCATGGTGGAATGCTGTATACGTGTGGCCTTGGCAATATTGGACAAAGCTGTGTGGATGAGGACACCGAATACAACTGGCATGGAAGAATATCTCAGACGCCTGCTGAAAATACTGGAATAAACGCTGAGTGGAATGGAGATGAGTATCTGATTTCTGTGAAAGGGGATATGCATGAAGCGGCTCATTCTCATGAGCACCTTGTTTTAAAGCGTAAGATATCTACAAGGTTGGGTGCAAAAAGCTTTACTATTTGTGATACAGTGGAAAATCAGGGCTTTAAACGGGAAGCTATAATGCTTTTATATCATATTAATTTTGGATATCCGTTATTAGACAGAAATACAAGGGTTGTACTTCCAACGTCTATAACAGAGAATTATGTGAATTATACAAAAAGTGATGAACAGGCATTTCGGTATATAACAGATCCAGTCGATGGTAGCTCATGCGATACATATTTCCATCGTCCAGCAACAGATGCATCCGGTTATACAAGCGTGGCAATTATCAACGATGATTTGCAACTTGGGGTTTACTTGCGATATTTGCGAAAAGATTTCCCGTTTATGGTGGAATGGAAAAATATGGTCAGTGGTGATTATGCTTTGGCGCTTGAACCATGTACGCAATATCCTCTAAACAGAACGTCTGAAGAGGCTCAAAAAAATATGCAGTTTTTGGATCCTTTAGAAGACAGAACCTATAATCTGGAAATTGGTATCATAGATGGTAAGGAAGAAATTCAAGATTTTGAAATGAAACTGAAACAAAATTATTTGGTGCCATAAAATTAATGAGTGTTGTGCTTGTTTTTACTAAACGTAATATAATGCCAAAGTGTGGAGTATTTGAATGATGAGTAAAGAGATAGATATTGTTGCGTTAGGAGAATTACTTATAGATTTCACAGAATCAGGATATAGCAAGAATGGAATGAAGCTATTTGAGCAGAATCCTGGAGGAGCACCTGCGAATCTGCTGACAGCGGCAAGCCATATGGGGTGCAGTACTGCATTTGTTGGAAAAGTGGGAAATGATATGCATGGTCATTTTCTAAAAGAAACACTGAAAAAGGAAGGAATTGATACAAGAGCAGTATTAGAGGATACAGAATATTTTACTACTATGGCATTCGTGGAGCTGGATGAGAGGGGAGAGCGAAGCTTTTCTTTTGCAAGGAAACCGGGAGCGGATACTATGCTTAGAAAAGAAGAATTGGATGAAAAATTACTTTCAAATTGTAAGATATTTCATTTTGGGTCATTGTCTTTAACAAATGAGCCATCCAGGAGTGCAACGTTGGAAGCGGTATCGATCGCTAAAAAAGCAGGAGTGATTATTTCTTATGATCCCAATTATCGGGCATCATTATGGAAAAGTGAGTGTACTGCTGTAGAAGAAATGAAAAAAGTGATATCGCTGGCGGATATAATGAAGGTGTCGGATGAAGAGAGTCTGCTTTTGACAGGTGCGTCCAATTATGAGGATGCATCAGATGAGTTCCTGAAGATGGGAATAAAATTAGTTGCAATTACACTGGGAAAGCAGGGGGTATTAGTGGCAAGAAAGGATCAAAGAGAAATTTTTGATGCGTTCTCTGTTAATACGGTTGATACAACGGGAGCAGGCGATTCCTTTTGGGGTGGATTCCTAAGCAGGCTGTTATCGTATAATCAGGCAATAGAAAAGCTGGAATGGGAAGAAATCAGTCAATGTGCGCTGACAGGCAATGCGGTTGCAGCATTATGCGTACAAAGTAGAGGAGGCATGCCGTCTATCCCGGGCAAGGATGATGTGGAATTATTTATCAGGAATAACAGAAAGAGGTGTTCTTATGATTAAAAACAGAAGGATCGGACATATTGGTATTGCTACCAATGATGTTGCAAGAGATGTGGAGTGGTATGTAAATGTGCTTGGCTTTGAAGTGACTGGCAAATTTCAAAATGGAAACGATACTGTTTATTTTTTGAAAAATGATGATGTTATTTTTGAAATATTTCCATCAGATTCTCGGCTTCCGGATGAGGTTTCCGGGAGAATTGATCATTATAGTTTTGCTTCTGATGATATTGAGTCGGACTATGCATATTGTGTAAAGAACGGATATAAGATCGTTACTGATGGTATTGAGGGTATTGCGGGATTTTGGGACAACGGTATCCGGTACTTCAAGATAGCAAGTCCAACAGGTGAACAGTTTGAGTTCTGCCAGATCTTGTGATGAAAATTATAAATAAAATAAATCCTCGCATTTCAGCATTTAAATTTAAAGATGAAGTGCGGGGATTTTTGATAAATAGCCTGTTAAAAAATGAAAAAATTTTAGCTTTTTACCCTAATTGCTCACTTGATGAAAAGGGACATTCTGCGGTAGGATGGATGGAATATAAAAGGTCAGAGGATTATGGGGAAACATGGTCACAGCCCTATATCTTTCAGCCGTCATTAAAATTGCTACATTCTGAGATGAAATACTCCGCTATGTGTGAAAAGGCAATAGTGAATGAAAAGGGAGATATTATTGTATATCAATTAATATGTGATATATCAAATGATCCACAGTGGCAACCCTATATGGTGCCATCTTATTCAATTAGCCGAGATAAAGGAAGCACATGGAGCAATCTGCGTCAGATAGGAACACGTCGAGGACGTATTTATGATGCGATGTATCAGGAGGGAACAATTTTTCTGCTTTTATTTGTCAATGATGCGACGGTTGATTGGACAGGTCAAACCACGGATCATTATTATTCACTTGTGGTTAGTGAAGATGGTGGAGAAAACTATTATGAAAGAAGCAGAATTCCAATTCCGTCGCTGCATCATGGATATGGAAGCATGATGTTTCTGGAGGATGGAATTCACTGGGATGAAGGAAGATATTTAAAAGTCCGTACAGAGGGATTAGGGGCTTATTCAAATAATTTGGTCATTGGGAAAGGAACATCCCATGAGAAGCTCCTGATTCAGGCATCGCATGCTTACAAAGATAATCAGACTAATGTTCTGCATTGGCAAATAATTAAAAGAAAGGTGTAAAGATAATGAAATGTATAATGAATCCGAGACCGGATATCCAGGAGGAACTGATCAAACCATATAAAGAAATGGAAGATGTTTATTCCCTTTCCTGCGTTGTAGGGGACGCAATGGAGAGAGAGCAGGTAATGCGACATGATATGAAGCCCAAATCCATCAATAAAAAAATAATTGGTCCGGCTATTACTGTAAAGCTGACAGCAGGAGATATCGTGGATTGCCTGTGTGTATTTGAAATTGCCAGACCTGGGGATGTTATTGTAATTGATGCATTTGGAGAAACGGAAACCTCAATTTGGGGAGGACTTATGTCTGGTCTTGCAAGAAATGCCGGTATAGCAGGCGCTGTGATTGATGGCAGCTGCCGTGATACAGATGAGGCGAAGATGCTGGAGTTTCCGATAACTGCCAAGGCGTCAGGACCTAGAGCAGCGCATACAGCATATTCGGGAAGGAAGGAACCTATTGCGGTAAATGTTCCTGTCTGTTGCGGAGGCGTTATTGTAAATCCAGGAGATTTAATTGTTGCGGATGAAATCGGTGTTGCAGTAGTTCCGTATAATGAGCTGGAAGCTGTATATAAAAAGGCACGCGCTCAGGCAGATCTTGAAATTGCAACAAGAGAAGAAATTCTGAGAGGAGCAACCGTTGATGAATTGCTTGCAAAATTCGGAAGAATATAATCATGAATTGAAATATATCATTACTCTTGATGGTGGTACAACGAATACCCGGGCATATTTGTGGAGACAGGATGGTTCCTTTGTTTCTTCTAAAAAAGAAAGAGCAGGTGTCAGGAATACCGCTATGGATGGATCTGATCAGGTGATCCGTGAAACGGTAAAAAGATGTATTGATAGCCTGATAGAAGAAAGTCATATAGAAGAAAGCCAGGTTCAAGGGATTTTTTGCTCGGGGATGCTAACCTCTAATGTGGGGCTTGAAGAAATTCCATATTTATGCGCACCTGTTGATGAAAGGGCTTTGTGCAATGCAATAGAATGCCGCTTCTTTAGTGACATTACCAGAATACCTTTTTACATGATTCCGGGAGTCAGGAACCATGTAGAGGATATCGGAATAGATACGCTGGAGCAGATGGATGTTATGCGTGGAGAAGAAACAGAGGCGGTGGCTTTGTTGAGGGAGCGTGGCAAGGGCGAGGATCTGATTTTTGTTTTACCAGGCTCCCATACTAAAATAATATATGCAAATGAAGAAGGGTTTATCTGCCGTTGTAAGACAACCATGAGTGGAGAACTGCTTGATGCTTTGTTTTTCCATACGTTATTAAAGGATTCACTTCCGGATTTCTTTGTCGGTGAAGAGGAATATGATTATCAGGCAGTGTCAGATGGAGCTCGGACGGCACAGAAGAATTCCTTTACAAGTGCAGTTTTTAAAACACGTATTTATCAAAAATATGTACATAAAGATAAAAAGAAGGCAGCCAATTTCCTGTTAGGGGTATTGATGTATTATGATTGCCTGAGTATATGTGAGTTTAAGAAGACAGAGGCTTTGGAGGAGGTGCAGTTTGTTATTGCAGGTAAGCGGATAATTGCACAGGCTGTTTATGATATATTAACAGATATTATGCAGGAAAAGAAGGTTCATCTTTTGGATGAGGACGAACTGATGGCGGCGAAAGGGGCATTTCGTCTCGCAGAATTATATTATAAATGGAGAACAACACTACCTATAAATGTTGTTAAAAAAGTCTTATTTATTCCCGGGAGTGTATCCAAAAATTCAGCTATGTTGAATTTTTGAATACACTCCCTTTGTTATCTACTCCTTCCACGGTTTGGTGGAGAATATGGTCTTGTTAACTCTCGCTCCTTTATGTCCTGTTTCTTAGATATAAGCCTATCGTGTAGAGACTGTGGCTTTTCTCCATACCGTTGTTTCCAATTCTTAAGGCTGTCCTGATAATCCCCATAAGCTGTCTCTGACTTATGAAATGCTTTGTAGAAGGCTTCCGCATTCTGATACCCGTATTCCTTTACGATATGGGATAATCGGGCTTTCATTCGGGAAATACGTTCCTCCAATCCGGCTATCTCTGTTGAAAGTTCGGAACGCCTTTTTGCTTTGAAGATACCTTTGCTGTCGGACAGTTCAATTTCAAGGTCACTTCGCTGTTTCTCGAGTGCAAAAATTGCTTTATTCTGTTCTTGCAGCTTTTGATAAATTTCGCATAAGTGCTTGTAAGAAACTGCTTCCGGTGATGGCTGTGGTCTTGGCGGTATGGCAGGCTTTGGTGTATCTGTCTGCTTTCTGCTTTCTTCTGGTACAGCTTTCTGCTCTTTGAAATCTGTGTTCTCCGGTCTTGCTTCAAGCTCTTTGGAAATTACTTTATCTGCAAGCTCCAGAGTTTTGAGAAATACTTTGGAGATTAACAGTTCTAATACTGCAATGGCAGTACCGATAATGGAAGATAACAGATTCGGTCTGTTTCCGTAAAGCCATACGGATTCCACAATCTTGTCCGTTATCCGTTCCTTTTTTATCTGCATGATTTCTGACTTGGAAACACCCGTTACAATCGCTCTGTCAACAGTCTGATTCCACAAGGTGCGTTTACTGTTGTCTGCCTCAATCTCGGTGGCTTTCGGATTGTTCTTACCAATCTTTTTGGTGGCAAGATACATACCGCCACGCTCAAAAACTTCTAACCGCTGGCTTTTATCCCACACATACTGATTGATAAGATTGGTATAATCCTGCTTGACGGTATCAAGGAAATTTTCAGCCTTGAAGTGTTTATCCTTAATGGAGAAAATCTGTCTTTCGTATACCTCACCTTTGTGAATCACCTTACACCTTTTACGGATATTTCCTTCTTCATCAAGTATCTCTTTCTTGGTGCGTACATGATTTCCCTTTTCGTCATAGAACATATTGCGGGTGGCAACCTTTTCTATGGGCTGTTCCAAGAGTGTACGCTCCGAAAAAATGAGATGGATGTGATAGTTGGTTTTCCGCTTATTGTGATGCAGGGCTGCGATACAGTCCGTTCCGTAAGTCTGTCTGAAATGGTCTGTAAATATCTGCAACAGTCTGTCTGGAGGATACTCCGTAAAAGATTCCGGCAGGGCTATGATCAATTCCCTTGCCTCAATACATTTCCCCTCCGTACCGTTTTTTTTAAATTCTGCCTGATTATATTTTGCAAGGTCAGTCCAAAAATTACGGTCTGTGGTTTCATATACCGCATACAGATTTTCCTGCTTCTTTGGGCTTGAAATATAATAAATTCTTCCCCGGACATTGTGGAGCTTCGTCATCTGAATAAATGAATTTCTTGGCATGTGCTTCCTCCTTTCCGTATCTGCCAAGTACGAAGCTGCAAGAAATGAGGATGGGAAACTTTCTAATGTGAAAGTGAGTAGGCTACATAGGTAGCCTGTCTACGAACATATCCGCCTGTCGGCGAAAAGCTCCCAGCAGGGCGAAATACACAGAGTACAAATCGTAAGATTTGTGCGAGGGGTGTATTTCGCTCTCAAACGCCGAGGGCTTGTATAAAAAAGTTTCTTCCCCACTTCTTAAATTTCCGGTTGTATCTTAGAGGAAGCACATGGTATAATCTATTTGCGTGTAGGTATATCATGGCTTCGGTCAGATACATACCTTAGGGATGGTCTTAGGACTGTCCCTATTTAATTTGTCACATTTCTTGTGACAGCTCTGACATTTCCTTTGTCCCTTAAGTCCCTGCCTTCATTGGCGGTCATGAACTTTTCAAGCATATCCGTTTTGATAAGGACTTTCCGTCCTACCTTCAATACCGGAAGCTTTTTCCATTCTACCAGTTTCCGCAGGGTATTTCTGCCGATACCCGTATAGTCGGCAGCTTCCTCAATGGACAGTGCAATCTTCACTTCTGTCATTAAAACACCTCCTCTTGAATTGCATAATGCAATTTTGTAACTATGCCTACTATATAACTTTTATATCTTCTTGTCAAGCATTACGGAATTTTAAAAGTAATTATTAACTTGCATATTGCAATGCTACTTTTACTGTGTTATACTTTAGCCATACCGAAAAAGGAGGCGTATCAGAATGAAAGATAAAGAATTACGCAAGTTAATCGGTAGCAGGGCAAAACAACGCAGACTGGAATTAGGTGTCAACCAGCCTTATATAGCAGAAAAGATGGGAGTTACCGCTTCCACCATACAGCGGTATGAGGCAGGAACGATTGACAACACCAAGAAGCTTGTTCTGGATGGTCTGTCGGAAGCACTTCATGTATCAGTGGAGTGGCTGAAGGGCGAGACGGAAGAAATGACAAGTGATGTTACGGATAAAAGGGAATTACAGATTCGTGATACCATGACTTCCATTCTCTCCAAACTGCCTTATGATATGAAGGCAGACGAAGCGGATTTTTCCAAAGATTTACTGCTGCTGATGTTGAAGGAATACGAATTATTCGTTGATTCCTTTCAATATGCCTGTAAGAATTTTAAAGGGAATACGGAAGATGCCACAATTGCAAAAGTAATGGGGTTTGAATCCAATCAGGAATATAATGAGATTATGTTCCTTAGGGAAATCACCCATACGGTAAACGCACTGAACGACATGGGCGACATTGTAAGGCTCTATTCCAAGAATCCCGAAACGGCAGCCGTAAGGCTTGCAAATCTTCTTTCAGAGAAAGACTTCGAACCGGTATAGATTAGACAACCGGAGTTATGATATACTTACACGCAGAAAGCATTTCATCAGTTCCGATTGTCGATATCGAAAGGAGTAACGATTATGGCAAAAGGTTCTGTAAGAAAGAAAGGCAAGAAATGGTACTACCGCTTCTATGTGGAAGATGCAAGCGGTAATCTGGTGCAGAAGGAATTTGCAGGTACGGAAAACAAAAGCGAGACGGAAAAGCTGTTGAGGCAGGCAATGGAGGATTATGAAGCCAAGCGGTTTGTTGCAAAGGCTGAAAACATCACACTCGGAGAGTTGCTTGACCTGTGGGCTGAGGAAGAATTAAAGACAGGCACATTGAGTAATGGAACGGTTGGCAATTATCTTCAGACAATTGGGAGAATCAAACAACACCCTATCAGCAAAAGGAAACTGAAAACGGTGACTTCGGTACACCTGCAGGAGTTTATGGATTTGCTCTCATTTGGAGGCACTGTGGGAGATTTTATATCAAAAGGATATTCCATTGATTATGTAAGGTCATTTTCAGCAGTATTGCAACAGTCATTCCGGTTTGCGGTATTTCCGAAACAGTTTATTACCTTCAATCCAATGCAGTATGTGGTGATGAGGCATAAAAAGGAAGAAACAGATTTGTTTGCGGATGAAACAGCCACAGACAGAGACAAGGTTAAACCGCTTTCCTTTGAAATGTACCGGAAACTGATTGAACAGCTTGGAAAACGAAGTGGGGATGCGATTCTTCCGGTTCAGATAGCATACTTTACAGGTCTCAGACTTGGAGAGGTAGCAGGTCTGACATGGCAGGATATCAACCTTGAAGAACAGTATCTCACTGTACGCAGGAGCATCCGCTACAATGGTGCTACCCATAAGCACGAAATCGGTCCGACAAAGTGGAAAAAGATCAGGGTTGTTGACTTTGGCGATACCCTCGCAGATATTTTGAGGAATGCAAAAAAGGAACAGCACAAAAACCGTTTTCAGTATGGGGAACTCTACCAGCGGAATTTTTACAGAGAAGTAATGGAAAAGAATCGGGTGCATTACGAGTATTATCATTTGGGAATGACAGAGAATGTGCCGGAAGATTACACCGAAATCTTCTTTGTATGCTTAAGGGAGGATGGTTGTCTGGAACTTCCGGCAACCATAGAAACAGCCTGCCGGACAGCAGGAAGAAAAGTACCGGAGCTTGAAGGTTTCCATTTCCACACACTGAGGCATACCTACACGACAAACCTCTTATCCAACGGGGCTCAGCCTAAGGATGTGCAGGAACTGTTAGGACACTCAGACGTGAGTACCACCATGAATGTCTATGCCCATGCTACAAGGGAAGCAAAGCGGACTTCCGCAAGACTTCTTGATAAAGTGGCAGGCAACGATTAAACAACTGAATAATGAATTTTCCCTTGTAATTATCCCATAAGGGCAAAAACAAGGGAAAAGGATACATATATAGAATTTTCAATGGCGGGAAGCCTTGAAAATAGGGGAAAGTTAAGAGAGTTAATAGATAAATTCCAGTTTGCGTGGGGATCGGAGGAAGCGTAAAAACAGTGTTAGCTAAAAGCAGTGTCAAAATTTAATTTTTGATGCTGCTTTTTATGTTATATTTCCGGAAATCCCGGGTACTTCTCCCGCAAATATTGTGTTATGATAGGAGTGAACGGTTAAAAAGGGGAGGAACACAATGAAACAGGAGAAGGAATTTGACCTCATTCAGATGGAGGTTCTGAAAAATCCCATATTTGATCACGAGATGAGCCGGGATCCGCTGCTGCTCTATGTGGTGGAGGGGGATACCGGCATCAGTTTTGAGAGCAAGACGGTCCGGCTGAAGCGGGAATCGATTATTTTGATCAACAGCAACCGGTCATTCAGTTTGAAGAAGCGGCTTGGAAGCTCCGAGGATCTTTTGCTTTGTGTCCTGAAAATCTCCAAGGCCTTTCTTGTGACCTATACCGGAAAGAAAAATCTCCTGTTCTGGTGTAATTCTACAGAGGAGGGAGAGGGGGAGGCCTATGAGAAGCTGAGGGTGATCCTGCAGCAGCTGTTGATTGATTATGCAAACAATCCGCCGGAACAGTATCTGCTGCGGTACAGCTGTTTTTACCGGCTTCTTCATCAGCTCGTAAGCTATTTCATCATCTCGGAGAGCAATCATCTTGTGGGCGGCAGCGATAAGGATTCTCAGAGCCGTCTGAATGATCTGATTGACTATATTGAGAGCAATTACGATCAGCCTGTCAGCCTGGAGGAGCTTGCAGAGCTTTTTCATCTCTCCGGCAGTTATGTATCCAGGTATTTTAAACAGAAAATGGGAAGAAACTTTATCGACTATCTGTACGAGACGAGGCTGTATCACGCAGCGGAGCTGCTTTTAAATACGGATAAGGCGATTACGGACATAGCATTGGAAAGCGGGTTTCCGAATCTGGCGATATTTAACCGCCGTTTTCGGGGCATGTATAACTGCACGCCCACAAAATATCGGGAGGCCCACAGGAAGCAGGAAGACAGGACAGAGGAAATAAAGGCGAATCAGAGGGAGCGGATCCGTACGCAGCTGCAGAGCCATTTTGGATATTCCGCGGCTTCCGGTTTGCTGCCGGCGGAGAAGGCAAAAGCAGTTGAGTCGGTGGATTCCTCGGTCTGCGGGCCTTATCATCGGATCTGGAATCGGACCATCAATTTTGGTCCGCTGGTGGAACTGTTGAAAACAGGCAGCCGAGAGGCGGTGATCTATAGCAAAAAAGTGCTTGGAATCAGGTATCTGCGGGTGTGGAACATATTTGAAAAGGAGATGTACATAGTTCAGAACCGGGAGATGGGGAGCGCCAGGTTCAAGCTGCTGGATGAGGCGCTTGGCGTGCTGGTGGAGAACGATATTCTGCCGGTCATCGAGATTGGTGAAAAACCGCGCAGGATTCTTAATTCGGTCAATGATTTTCTGCGGGAATCGGAAAATGTGACGTTGTTTCAGGACTATCAGGAATTCCTCCGGTGCTTTGCGGACATGATGGAGCATGTGGTCCGCAAATTTGGGGAGGAGGCGGTTTCACAATGGATCTTCGAGCTGTGGGATGACAAGCGCGTGGAGGTATATGCGGATAAGCAGCCGTATACGGTCCTGTTCCGCGACGTGAGAAACCTTGTCAAACAATATTCACCGCAGTCGGTTGTGTCGGGAGCGGGCAACTATCTGGGGTGGTACCGTACCCACACAGAAGAGGAGCTTCGCAAGTTCGTGGACGGCGGAATCTATCCGGAGCATTTGACATTTACCCATTTTCCATATGCACAGGGACAGATCAGTAAGGAGCGCTTTTCCAAACGGAAAACAGATGAGAGTGAATTGCTGCACAGCGTGCAGGAACTGCACGGTATCCTGAACATGTATGGACTGAATAACAGACCGGTCGTGATCAGCGAATGGAACATGACGGTTTCTTCCAGAAATTATTTCAATGACAGCCTCTGGAAGGGATGCTATATCTTAAAATGCAATTTAGATCTTTTGGGGCTGGTGGATACGCTGTGCTACAGCCAGCTGTCGGACAGCACCACCGATTACTATGATAATCAGAACCTCTTAAAAGGGGCCATGGGGCTATTGACCAGTGATCATATAGAAAAGCCGGCATTTATCGCCATGCGCATGCTAAAGGAATTAAAGCCTCTTCTGGTAAAAAAGACAGAAGACTATATTGTGACCAGAGATGAAAGAGGTGAGATCACCATTGTGGCTTTTCATTTTATCAGGAGAAACCATCTGTATTATATGAAGGAAGAGAATGAAACCACGCTGCAGGACCATTATATCTATCTGGAACATCAGCAGCCGAAGACCCTGACGATACAGCTGACTCATTTAGCGCATGAGGGAAGCTATCTCATGCGGCAGTATATTGTCAGCCGGAAGCAGGGAAGTATCATGGATGAGTGGCAGAAGCTGGCTTATATCGAGGATCCGTCAAAGGATGATATTCATTACTTAAAACAGAGGGCAACGCCCCATATGACGATGGACAAGATGAAAACGGAAGGTCAAAGCCTTGTGATCAGCATGGAAATGGAACCGCTTGAGATGCGATGCATCATATTGCGTCCGGAATAGTCAGCATAAAAATAAAATGACAAAATCGATATGTATCGATTTTGTCATTTTTTGTTTGTCGGAGAGAGATAAAAAAGGGAGTGCAAAAATGAATAGGAAAAACAGGCGAAATGAAAATATTGAAAAAGAGGAATTTGAATTATCATGAATATATCAGTTGAGGTGCTGAAAAAAGCGAAAGGAAGGAAGAGAAATGAAGAAAGTGAGAATCGGTATAATTGGGTGTGGTGGAATTGCGAAACAAAAGCATTTTCCGGCACTCTCGTCATATCCGGAGTTGTGTGAGATGGTTGCTTTTTGCGATATCGTTGAGGAGAGGGCAAAAGAGGCCTGCGAGAAGTATGGGGCACCGGGGGCAAAGGTGTATACAGATTACAAAGAGTTGTTAGCCGATGAGAGCATCGACACGGTTCACGTGCTGACTCCGAACGTCGCTCACAGTCCGATCACGGTAGCGGCCTTTGAGGCCGGAAAGAACGTTATGTGTGAGAAGCCCATGGCGCACACCACCGAAGCGGCAGAGGCCATGATGGATGCATGGAAAAAGAGCGGAAAGAAGTTTACCATCGGCTATCAGAACCGGTTCCGCAAGGACAGCCAGGTGCTGCATGCCGCATGCGAGGCAGGGGATCTGGGCGAGATCTATTTTGCAAAGGCACATGCGATTCGCAGAAGAGCCGTCCCGACCTGGGGCGTGTTCCCGAACAAGGCGCTTCAGGGAGGCGGACCTTTGATCGACATCGGAACACATGCGCTGGATATTACCTTATGGTGTATGGATAATTACGACATCGAGTCGGTAACAGGCTCCGTGTTTGAGAAGCTTGGTCATTCCGAGCTGGCCGTGCAGGACAACCAGTTCGGACTCTGGGACCCGAAGACCTTTGAAGTGGAGGATTCGGCATTCGGATATATCAAGCTGAAGGATGGAGCGGCGATTTTCCTGGAGTCTGCCTGGGCGATCAATATGTCGAAGAGCCGGGAAGCCGCGTGTACGCTCTGCGGTACGAAGGCCGGAGCGCAGCAGCTGGGAAGTATGAGCATGGAAGGCGGATACGACCTGGAATTCAATCAGACAACCCATGGAAAGCTGACAGAGACACGGTTCTCAGAGGGGGGAACTATCGCGTTTTTTGAGGGGGAGAAAACCGATCCGGAATTTCTGGAGGCGAAACAGTGGTTAGAGGCAATTGTGGAAGATAAAGAGCCGCTGGTAAGACCGGAGCAGGCGTTTGTAGTTACGAAGGTTCTTGACAATATCTATAAGAGCGCGGCAACTGGAAAAACCATTTATTTTGATTAGGAGAAGATAAAATTATGGGGAAAATTTTAAAAAAAGCTATGGCAGTGGGATTGATCGGCTGCATTTCGTTTTCGCTGGCCGCATGCGGCGGCAGCACAACAGGCGCCAGGGCACAGGGGGACAAAGAAAACTCCGGAAACCAGGAGGAGGCGTCCACAGAGCAGGCGGCAGCGGAACAGACCGATGGAGCAGGGGCAAGCGGTATTAAAATTGGTTATAACTATTTTGGAACCGGCGGATATTCGCTGGCTGCACTGGCCAATCAGTCGCAGATCGTTTTAGACGCCTGCAAAGATGAGAGCACGTCGGCGGATGACCAGTTCAGCGTTGAGAACATAATCACAGATGTCGAGAATATGATCGCCTCCGGATGCGATGGAATCATTATCTGGCTTCCCGCAGAACCGCTCTATACGGTGGTTGCAGATATGTGTGAAGAGGCCGGCGTCTATTTTGTGCTGAATGACAAAGTGCCAAGTGATCCTGCGATCAAGGAGAAGCTGTTATCATATGAACATTTCGCAGGAGCCGTGGCACCGGCAAACAGCGTATATGGCGAAATGCTGGCACAGTACGCGATCGATCAGGGCTATAAAACCTGTATCGCAACCTCTTCCGCAGAGGGGGATGCTTCTGACCAGCCCAGACTGGATGCCTTTAAAGAAAAGTTTATAGCAGAGGGCGGCACGATTCTGGCAGAGGTCCATTCCGACACAACAGCAGACAGTCTTCCAAACATGCAGGACGCACTGATCGCAAATGAAGAACCGGATGTGATTTATGGAGTGGGATCGGATTACGCAATTTCGGCCTGTACCGCATTGGAAGGATATCCAAATTACAAGACGAAGGTCATCACCTCCGGCCTTGACAAAGAGGCGCTGGGACTGCTTATGGATGAGACGGTTCCTCTGGAGATGATCAACGGTGATTACTGGATTGCAGGCTGTTTCTCCGCTATCGTCCTTCAAAATGCATGTGCTGGCAATAAACTGACAGATGCGAATGGCAATGCGATTTGGGTCGACACAATCGAACCGTTCGAAGTAAGTGCAGAGACGTATGATTTGTACGAGAAGTACTTTATGGATCAGTCCGTGTACACCGAGGAAGAGATTCAGGCCATGGTGGGGATCTCCTGCGATGAGATGCTGTCCATCATAAACGACTACAGTCTTGACAGCAGATTGATGGCAAAGTACGAAGCGGGAATCATCCCGGCAGATGAGATGAAAGCAGCAGGTTATGATGTGCAGTAAAAATTGCGGGTGAGACAGAAAAGAGGGCAGCCGTTAAAAGAAGTGGCTGCCTTCCCGTAAAAATGGAGGAAATTGACATGACAAAAAGAACAAATTCTCAACTGTGCCTGCTGGGAGGTCTCCTGATTCTTATGATCCTGTGCAATGTGATTGTCGGCGGAAAATTGCTGTCTGTGAACAATCTTCTGACGATTCTGTCTCATGCCGTGTTTCCCGTCCTGGCTTCCTATGGATTGATGTTTATCTTCTCCGGCGGTCTGATTGACCTCTCGGTGGGAGCGAACATCCTGCTGAGCGCCAACGTGGGTGCTTTGCTGGGAGAGCAGTTAGGACTGGGATATCCGGGCCTGGTGATCGGAGCAGTCTTATGCGCAGTATTGGCAGAGCAGCTGTGTGTACAGTGTTCCATATCTCTGCACATTCCCGCGTGGATATCCGGTCTGGGCAGTGCGCTGATTCTGGAAGCGATTCTGGCGCAGTGGTCTACCGTGGCTGCATCGAGATCAGAAAAACTTCCAGGCGTAAGAGCGATCCGGGCGTTGGGACAGATGCCGGGAATGCTGATCCTGCTGATTATCGCCTTTGTGGCCGCCTATATTATTTTTAACAGGACCACACTGGGGATCAATCTGCAGGCCATGGGAGGAAATTCACAGGTTGCGCAGGTGATGGGAATCAAGGCGAAAAAGACGCTGATAGGAGCTACGGTTGTGGGCGGCATATTTGTGGGGCTTGCTGCGGTGAACCATATCAGCTTTGCAGGCAAACTGGACTGCAGCTCCGGTTTAAACAGTCTGAATATCATCTTTAAATCCCTGGCGGCGACGCTGTTAGCGGATTCTATCCAGAACATCGTTACGAAGCCGGTGGGGATTTTGATCTCCGGTATCTCGGTGGTGGCCCTGTTTAATATCCTGACCTTGTTTGGGGTTCCGTCCGGTACGTACCAGAACATCGCGCTGGGAATTGTCGTGATCCTGTGCGGCATCCTGTCGCATCTGAATGATAAGGGGGTGGTGAAGTAATGGCAGAAGAAATATTGAGAATCGAACACTTACATAAAAGCTTTGGCATTACGCATGCGAACAACGATATCTGTATGACGGTGCGGCGTGGAGAGATCCGTTCGCTGTCCGGCGAGAACGGATCGGGCAAATCGACCCTGACGAGTATCATCAGCGGCATGCAGCCCTTTGATGAGGGAGCGATGTTTCTGCGGGGAGAGAGCTACAGGCCGGACAGTCCCCTCGCGGCGAATAAGGCGAAGGTGGCCATGGTAGTGCAGGAACTTGGCGTCATCACCCCTTTGACAGGCGCGATGAATATCTACCTGGGCAAAACGGAACGCTTCCGAAAAGCCGGAATCGTCCATGCGAAGGCGATGGAAAAGGCCGCGTTGGAGATATTCAAAAAATGGAATCTGGTGGAAGTTCCGCTCCATATTCCCTGCGCACATCTGACGATGGAGCAGAGAAAGATGGTGGAGCTGGCCAGAGCTCTTGATACCGATCCGGATCTTCTGATCCTCGATGAGATTACCCAGTCCCTCTCTCAGGATACGAGACAGGTCATTTACAGGCTGAAAGACCGCTTTAAAAAAGAAAACCGCGCCATGATCATCATCTCCCATGACCTGGACGAAACACTTCTGATCAGTGATACGGTCACGGTGCTGAGAGACGGCGTGGTGGTAGATACGGTGGAGCGGAAGAACATTACGGAGGAAAGCTTAAAACAGATGCTGGTAGGCCGTGAGATAAGGAACGATTACTTCCGGACCGACCAGGAAGCCAACTTTAAAGAAAACGTGGTTTTGAGCGTAAAAGACTTAAGCCTTGCAAACGGACAGATAAAAAATGTCAGCTTTGAACTGCACGAGGGGGAGATCCTGGGCGTCTGCGGATTGTCGGATGCCGGCATCCATCCTCTTGGAAGCGCGGTATTTGGAATCACAGAAAGCAAAAGAAGCGGAAAGGTCATAGATGAAAAGACAGGCAGGAGTCTGAAGAGGCCGACGGATATGCTGAACTGCCGCGGCGCTTATCTTTCAAAGAACCGTGATGAAGAGGGCCTGATGATGAGGGCGAGTATTCGGAATAACCTCTATCTGCCCAGTGCGAAGCAGCTTGCGGGCGCATTTGGCTTTACGAAACGGACGGATATTGTGACGCTTACCGACAGGATATACAGAGAGTTTGACGTGAAGGCAAAGAGCCCGAGACAGCCGATCGGACGTCTGTCCGGTGGAAATAAGCAGAAAATCAATCTGGGACGCTGGCTTTCCAAGGACTTGAATTACGTGATCCTCGACTGTCCCACCAGAGGCGTGGATATCGGAGTCAAGGCGTATATTTACCATCTGATCCGGGAAAAAAAGGCGCAGGGCACAGCGGTACTTTTAATCACGGATGAGCTGTCGGAGGCCATCGGCATGGCGGACCGGATTCTTGTGATGAACAACGGAAGAACGGCGGGCATGCTGGAACGCCCGGAGTTCAGCGAAAGTAAGATCATCGAGGTGATGCTATGATGAAGAAGATAAAATTAGAAAAAGTAGAATCAGCGCTTCCGATCCTTATTTTCGTATTTCTGCTCCTGATTTTTATGATTACCACAGGAGGTGCGATCTTTGACGGGAGCAACATGCTGGTCATCGTAAAACAGACCCTTAATACAATCATCGCGGCTCTGGGAATGCTGTTCGTTGCAGCGCTGGGAGCTACCGATATCACGCAGGGGTCTCTGGTAGGCTTTGCAGGCGCGGTGGGCACAGTTGTTGCAATCAATTACGGCTTTGTACCGGCCATCGCAGCAGTTGTCGCAGCGGGACTCTGCTCCGGTCTGTTCCTTGGAGTGGTCAATGCAAGATTTAAGGTACCGTCCTTTATGGCCTCCCTGGCCATGCTGATTGCCCTCCGGGCGCTGGGAACGGTGGCCATGGGAGGCAGCACCTCCGGTCTCACGGTACCGGATTTTGTGAAATCCCTGGACAGCAATACCATCAAGCTGCCGGTGGTGATTATTCTGGTGGCCATTGTGAGCTATGTATTTAATAAAACTCCATTCGGAGCCTACTGCAGGGCAATCGGTGAGAATGAAAATGCCGTCAGATTTTCCGGCATCAACGTGACCTTCATCAAGATCGCCGCCTTTGGTCTCTCCGGTCTGTTTACGGGAATCGCGGCCATGTTTGTGCTGGCGCGCGTAGGCGGCTGTTCCACCACCCTGGGGCTGGGCTTTGAGATGCGCGTCATGATGGCCATGTTTATCGGCGGTGTTCCGGTAGAGGGAGGCGACGGCACAAGACTTTATAAGATCATTATCGGTGCTTTTACCATCGCCCTTTTGGAGAATGGCCTTGTGCTTACCGGGTCTTCGGGAGCCATTACCCAGCTGATCCGCGGGATCGTGCTTCTTGCGGCGGTTTACTTGACGATTACGGCCAAGGCAAAGATACAGAAAGTGGATGGAGAGACAGCATAATACAGATTCAGAAAAGTGAGGGAACGTATGGCATTTGCAATGAGAGTGAATTTCGTAGACGTGGTCTGCGGCAATTCGTTAAAAAACGATAGAGTGAACGGGAAAAAAAGTGGTTTTTCCTTTGATATCAGACTGAGCTATTACAGAGGACATTTCCTCTCCGATATCGATGAATTCGGGGTTAAGGTGGATGGAGCGGCATACAGGCAGGAGGACGTGTACTTCTGCATCATTGGGAAAGAACTGAACTCTTTGGAGCTCGGGGAGGCATATACCGAATTCTGGAATATCCTGGAGCCTGCCCATATCAAAGTGATTCTTCCGGGCGGCCTTTCAGCAGGCCCCCACAAGGTGGAGGTAAAACTAATGCTTCGCGTGCCGTATCTTCCGCTCCCGGGGGCGGACCATGACCACGCCTATATGCCGTTAAACTCCTGCGGCGAAAAAGTGCTGGAGATCAGAGAGGGGGAAAACATCAATGGCTGATATAAAACTGGGACTTACCCTTTATTGCTTTACTCCGGAATACGCGAAAGGAGTGCTGGACCTTGAGGGCATAATCCGGACTGCCGCGGAGATGGGATATACGGGATATGAGATCGTAGCGACGCAGATGTGTCCCGATTATCCCTATGTGAGCGACCGTTTTTTGGGAGAGCTTACAGCGATGAACAGGTATTACGGGATGGAGATCGTAAGCTATGCCGCCAACATGGACAGAGGCTTAAGGCACGACCGGAATCTTACAGAGGATGAGATGCTCGCAAGGGCAATTGTAGATTTAAAGTCGGCCAACAAGCTGGGAGCCACGGTGATGCGGGAGCAGTATCTCTGCGGGCCCAATGTGCTGAAGCGCCTGGCGCCCTATGCAGAGCTGTATAACGTTAAGGTGGGCATTGAAATTCATAATCCGGAGTATCCGACCTCGCCTTATATGCAGGAGTATCTGCGGGTTATCCAGGAGTCAAAGAGCAGCTATATAGGATTTATTCCGGACTTCGGCTGCTTTGCTGTAAAGCCGAATAAGCCGAATTGGGATGCGGCTCTTCGAAACGGGGCAAGGCTTTCCATGCTTGATTTGGCGGCGAAGCTGCGGTTTGATGAGGTACCCATGGAGGAGGCGCAGAAAAAAATGGCTGCCGCCGGTGCGAATGGTGCGGAAATGGGGGCCTTCAGCGGTATGTACGGTTTTGTTACTTTTTACAGCAAGCCGGATACTCAGGGATTAAAAAAGATCATGCCCTACTGTGTGGAAATGCATGGGAAATTCCACTATATATACGAGGACCTGCATGAACACAGCATACCCTATGAGGATATTCTTCCTGTGATTGCGGCTTCGGATTTTGACGGATACATTATGACAGAGTACGAGGATCACGATCCGGTATCCGGAGATACCTTTACGCAGATGGCGAGACACATTGCAATGGAAAAGAAAATATTAGGTTTGAGAGAGGGAGTCAGAAGATGAGCGATATCATTAATCTTGGAATTATTGGACATGGATTCATGGGGCATGAGCATGAGGCGATGCTGTCCGATTTTGAAGGAATCAGAGTGACGGCCGTCTGTGACACGGCCGCAGACCAGCTGGAAGATGTAAAGGTGGGAATCCTCCGGTACGGCACGCCGGAAGAACTGCTGGCCAACCCTGATATCCAGGTAGTAATCATTGCGGTCAATAACAACCAGCATAGAAAGCTGGTAGAACTGGCTGCCAGGGCGGGTAAGGATATTATCTGCGAAAAGCCGGTGGCCATGAGCGTGAAAGAGCTTGATGAGATGGTAAAAATCGTGGATGAATGCGGTGTGAAATTCACCGTGCACCAGCAGCGAAGATATGACCCGGACTACCGCACTATAAAGGAGATCTACGACCGGAAGAGCCTGGGGGACGTCTATACGATTAAGAACCAGCTTTACGGATTTAACGGAAATATGCATGACTGGCATGTATACGTATCAGAGGGCGGCGGGATGCTGTTTGACTGGGGCGTGCACCTGATTGACCAGGTCATGTGGATGATGCCGGAGGCAAAAATCAATTCGGTGTTTGCAGATGTCAGAAATGTTATCAATTTTGAGGTTGACGATTATTTTAATATCATGCTGAAGTTCGACAACGGCGTAACGGCAAACATTGAGCTTGGAACCTACTATTTAAAGGATGCGCCATCCAACTGGTTCGAGCGCCATTGGTTTATGGGCGGAAATGAGGGAACGGCGTATGTGGACGGATTTCATCCGGAAGGCAGGATCGTGCGCACGGAGGAGCTGCTTCACAACGTATCCGGGAACCGGACGATGACCGCTGCCGGACCCACCAGATCCTTTGGAAATCCAAGAGAAGGGCTGATTGTTACGGAACCGCTTCCGACGGTCAATACCAGTCACAGAAATTATTTTGAAAACTATGTCAGAGCCTATCATGGCCAGGAAGAGTTTCTCGTAAAGATTCCGGAGGTGCGCAGAGTGCTTGCGGTTATGAAAGCCATTTGGGAGTCCGCAAAGACAGGGAATGCAGTTGCATTTGAAAAATAGGAAAGAGAAGGAGCAATTAATCATGAGCAGAATCAAGACGTGTGTCAGCTTGTACAGCTTACAGAATGAATACATGACAAAGAACATGAGTCTGGAAGATATCTTCCGTTTCATGCAGGAAAATTCCGTGGATGGGGTGGAGATTTTGCCGGACCAGATGATGCACGGCACACCGCATCCATCTGAGGAGACGCTTGCAGAATGGGACAGACTTTGCAGGGGCTACGGGATAAAACCGGTGATTGCGGATGTGTTTTTAAACACAAACCTCTATGATAACCGGACACTGACCAAAAAAGAGTGTGTCAGTCTTTTGATTGAAGAAATAAAGCTGGCACACCGGCTTGGCATGAACATGATCCGTCTGGTATCCATGACGCCGGCTTTTGTGCTGGAACCGCTGCTTCCGTACTGTGAGAAATATGATATGAAGATGGCGCTGGAAATCCACGCGGGGCTCAGCTTTGACAAGCAGAAGACCAAAGACTATATTGCCGAGATGAAGCGCCTGCATTCTCCGTATATCGGTCTGGTGATCGATACCGGAATCTTCTGTAAGAGAGAACCCAGAGTGATGGAGAACTACTGCAGAGCGCTTGGAACCGGGGAGGAGCCGATCGCCGTGGTTCAGAAGCTGTACGAACAGGGCGGGGACGGCAGGTCGATCTATGGCGAAGACGGGGCGTTTATTCCGGCGCTTGCAGCTGTCTTAAAATCCGGAGCAGATCATATGTATGCACATTTTGCGGATGGCTATGAGAATGAACCGCTTTCGGTGCTGGATGACCTGATGCCATACATTTTCCATATTCATTTCAAGCTGTTCGAAATGACAGAAAACGGTGAATATTCAGTGGATTATCAGGAGATCCTTAAGTACCTTCATGATCATGACTATGACGGCTATGTGGCGACGGAGTATGAGGGCAACCGCTGGACGATTCCGGGGCAGCCGATGGCGGAGAAGGAACAGGTCATTGCACATCAGAAATATATCAGGGATTGTCTGAAAGAAATTCAGGGATAGGAGGAACGGGAAATGTTTGATAACAATGTATTTACGGAAGGAACCTGCAAAAACTTTGAAGAGGCGGGAAATACCATAGGTTATGAGCTGCAGACCCACATTACCTATTACAGAGGCATTCCTCTTTCTATGGTAAATGATATTCAAGTTGCGGTCGACGGCGCGGCGGCGGCCCGGGAGGATATCCGCTGCAGCGTGGACGGAGGCGAGTACTGGTTCACACTGGATGAGATGAAGACGGTGGTGGAACATAAATGGGAGTATGGAGAACCGATGACTGTCCGCGTGATGCGTGCTGGCGGACTCTCCAGAGGCACTCATGAGGTAGCGCTCACCGTGATTGTACGCACCGCTTATATTCCGGTTCCGCTGGAAGGTAATAAGACCCGGACTGTGATGATTGCATAGGAGGAGAAATATGAAAAAGAGACCAGTTACATTAGCATCCGGGCAGTTCGGAGACATGAGTCTGGAGGAACTCTGCCAGATGTGCCGGAGAATCGGGTATGAAGGAATCGAACTCGCAGCCCATGCACATTTTGATGTGGGAAAGGCGTTGGAGGAGCCGGGTTACGTTCCTTGGGTAAAGGAAACGCTGGAAAAATACGGGTTAAAGTGCTACGCGATATCAGCCCATCTTACAGGACAGTGTGTGGGGGATGTGTGGGATCCCCGCCTGGATCATTTTGCGCCATCGGAAATTTCAGGACAGCCGGAAAAAATCAGAGCGTGGGCTATAGCGGAGATGAAACGCACCGTGAAGGCGGCCTCGATGATGGGGGTAAAAGTGATAACCGGGTTTACGGGATCCCCTATATGGGCCTGGTGGTATTCTTATCCGCAGACGACCCGGGAGATGATCGATGACGGCTATCAGCTGATCTATGATCTGTGGACACCGATCTTTGATGTGTTCGATGAATACGGCATTCAATTTGCGCTGGAGGTACATCCGACGGAGATCGCATACGATTACTATTCCACGGAGGCGCTGCTTAAGAAGTTTAATTACAGGCCAACCCTCGGTATCAACTTTGATCCGAGCCATCTCGTGTGGCAGGGAGTGAATGAACTGACTTTTGTAAGAGATTTTGCAGACCGGATCTATCACGTGCATGCAAAAGACGTCAAGATTAACCGCAATGAAAAGGCGGGGATTCTCGGTTCCCACATAGAGTTCGGTGATACCAGACGCGGCTGGAATTTCGTGTCGGTGGGTCAGGGCGACGTGGACTTCGACGGAATCATCCGGGAACTGAATCAGGCGGGATATGAGGGCCCGATTTCGGTAGAATGGGAAGATTCCGGTATGGAAAGGGAGTTCGGCGCTGCTTTAGCATACCGGTATATCGATCAGATGAATTTCCAGCCATCGGAGGTCGCGTTTGACGCGGCGTTGAAAAATGACTGATGGAGATGTGAGGAGATTCCGATGAATAACCATCTATTTGGCATTGATATTGGCGGAACTACAGTAAAATGCGGTTTATTCGGACTTGGCGGCAGCTTGGTGGACAAATGGGAGATCATGACAGATACCCGGGAAAGCTTTAATGTTTCAATCATTATATGATCAAAATAAAAAGATAGCATAGGTTCAGAAATGACACTAAATATCGCTCAAACCGATGTCTGATGGCTTGAGCCGTATTTAGTGTCATTTTTTGTGCAGGGAGAATAGAAAAATGCCTAAGACAAGATTTCAAACAGTAGTATTTACATTGGTTACAGCGTGGCTGATGGTCTATGGAATGACGCTTTACAATACGGTGCTTGGAACCGGAGAATTCACAAATTCAACATTTCTGCATGCCCTGACGGGGATGTGGGTGGAGTTTGTTATCATTTTCCTCTGCGCCTGTTTTATAGCGGGAAATGTAGCGAAATATCTTGCATTTCGAGTGGTACAGCCAGGTGACCGGCCGATATTTATTATATTTGCAATTCAGATTTTCACGGTCATTGCGCAGGTCTTTTTTGCCCGTATTATGGCAACGATCAAGATACACGGTTTTACAAATCTGTTTTTGCCGCAATTCATGACTGCCTATTGCAAAAATTTTATAATGGCGCTGCCCTTGCAGCTGATCATAGCCGGACCGCTTGCAAGGCTATTATTCAGAAGCATCTTCTTGAGAAAAGAGAAGGGGAGCAGCCAGGGAATATCCGTCTCCGGCAACCGCGGTTACGAATAAGAAGGATTTTATAATCAGTACGGTCATATTTTTGCTTGCAGTGATTCTGGTGTACCCCATGCGGGAAGGGGATCACTTAAGAAAAAATGCTCTGGCCAAAAGGGGTTACAGCCAGAGCATTTTTATGTTATACTGGAAGCACAAAATTTATTACAGAAAGGAATGAGGTTGTTCTATTGAAAAATTACCTGCTGAAATTGAGAGAGAAACTGACGGAAGCGCTTAATTCCGTACTCCCGATCATCGGAATCGTTATGATTCTGTGCTTTACGATCGCTCCCATTTCCTCCAGTATTTTACTGTGCTTTCTGATGGGCGCGGCCATGATCGTCGTAGGCACCATGTTCTTCACGCTCGGGGCGGAGATCAGTATGACTCCCATGGGCGAAAGACTGGGTACGGCCATTACGAGGAGTAAAAAACTGAGTATCATCGTTGTACTGGGATTCGTACTGGGATTCATCATCACGATTTCGGAACCGGATCTTCAGGTGCTGGCGGAACAGGTGCCGTCCATACCGAACCGGACTCTGATCCTGTCGGTCGCGCTGGGCGTCGGTGTCTTTCTCGTCATTGCACTTCTGCGTATGCTGTTTAGCATTGCGCTGCCTCACATGCTGATTGTATTTTACATTCTGGCATTTGTTCTTACACTGTTTGTTCCGCAGAGCTTTTTGGCAGTGGCCTTCGATTCCGGCGGCGTGACGACGGGTCCCATGACGGTTCCGTTTATCATGGCTTTTGGTATCGGTATTTCCGCCATACGTAATGACCGGCATGCGTCGGACGACAGCTTTGGCCTGGTGGCACTCTGCTCCATAGGCCCGATTCTTGCAGTACTTATCCTCGGGATGATTTACAGGCCCAATGAAAGCGCCTACATTCCGCCGGTCCTTCCGGAGATCAGCAATTCCGTAGAACTATGGGAGCTGTTCCGCGTCGGACTTCCTACCTATATTAGAGAAATTGCCGTATCGCTTTTTCCCATAATCCTGTTTTTCGGTATTTTCCAGATCGCAGTTCTCAAACTTTCAAAGAGAAATTTAAGAAAAATCATTGTCGGCCTCGTCTATACATACATAGGCCTCGTGCTGTTTCTGACAGGCGCCAATGTGGGCTTTATGCCGGCTGGTAATTACCTTGGACAGGTGATCGCCTCCCTGGATTACAACTGGATTATTGTTCTGATCGGCATGCTGATCGGATTCTTTATCGTCAAGGCGGAACCGGCTGTTTACGTATTGAACAAACAGGTGGAAGAGATCACGGACGGCGCCATTCCGGCCAGAGCGATGAGTATCAGCCTTTCCATCGGCGTGGCCGTATCCATCGGAATTGCCATGCTGCGGGTTCTGACGGGAATCTCCATCCTGTGGTTCATCATCCCGGGATATGCGATTGCGCTGGGGCTTTCCTTCTTTGTACCGAAGATATTTACGGCCATCGCCTTTGACTCCGGCGGGGTGGCCTCCGGTCCGATGACCGCCACATTTCTGCTGCCGTTTGCGCAGGGAGCCTGTACCTCGGTGGGCGGAAACATTGTCACTGACGCCTTCGGCGTGGTCGCCATGGTTGCCATGACTCCGCTGATCACTATACAGATTCTGGGCATGATCTATCAGATGCAGCAGAGATCCGCACCGAAAGACCAGACATTTTCCGAGCCGGCACTGGACTTCGACCAGCTTGACGATGATGCGATCATCGAACTTTAATGGCAGCATAGCTGCAATATAGCAGCACAGATAAGATTCCGAAAGAAAGGACTGCAGTATGAGCGAACTGTATTTAATGGTTACAATCACGGAAAGAACCGCGGTAAAAAAGTTTCATACTCTGTACGGCCATCACGGGGCGGATGTCGCCTTTATAACCGTGGGCAACGGGACCGCGGTCAGCGATACCCTGGACTATTTGGGGCTGGAGGAGACGGAGAAGGCTGTCATGCTGTCTGTGGTGACGGGCTCCGTATGGAAAGAAATAAAATCAGATCTACAGAAGCATTTGAAAATTGACGTTCCCGGCACGGGCATAGCCTTTATTATTCCGCTCAGCAGCATAGGCGGCAAGAAGCCCCTGCTGTTCCTGACGGAGAATCAGAATTTTGAAAAAGGGGAGGAAAGCTCATTGAAAGACACGAAATATGAACTCCTGATTGTGATTGCCAACCAGGGATATACCAACATGGTTATGGACGCCGCCCGGGAGGTGGAGGAAGTCGGAGGAACCGTGATCCACGCCAGAGGCACGGGCTTAGAGCGTGCGGAGAAGTATCTCGGAGTCTCCCTCGTGGCGGAAAAGGAGATGGTGTTCATCGTCGTAAAGAGCGGCATGAAGAACCTTGTCATGAAAAACATCATGGAAAAAGCCGGCCCGGCAAGTAAGGCACGGGCCGTAGCGTTCTCGCTTCCCGTGACGAGTACGGCGGGCATGCGCCTCATGGAAGAGGCAGAGGACGATAACGATTAGGCAGGAGAGCGAAAGACCATGGAACCATACTATTACAGCCAGATGAACAAGACAGAGCAGAGCGCATATCACGCCATGAAAACCGGTCTGACGGCGCTCGCTCCGTCCTTTGCGGTTCCGCGGCTGGAAAACCGGGAACTGGCGGATATCTTTTTCAAGCTCCGCCTGGACTGTCCCGAACTGTTTTACGGTACCGGATTCCACTACCGTTTTTACCAGAATTCCGGCAGCGTGGAGATGATACCGGAATACTTATTTGACAAGGGAAAGGTGAAAGAACATCAGAAGGCGATGAGCGCCAGAACGGCCAAGCTGGTACGCCTGGCCGAATCCATGACAGAGTGGGAGAAGGAACGGTATATTCATGATTTTATCTGTACCAGCGTCCGCTACGACAAGCTGAAGAAGCCGTATTCCCACGAGATCATCGGCCCCCTGGGCCAGGGCGTGGGCGTCTGCGAGGGGATCGCCAAGACGGTGAAGATTCTCTGCGACGCCCTGGGGATCTGGTGCATGATAGCTATATCCGAAGCCAATCCGGAAAAGGGCATCAAATACCGCCACGCCTGGAATATCGTGAAAATCGGCGGCCGGTATTACCATCTGGATGCCACCTTTGACAACAGCCTGGGCCGTGGAGAGACCATCCGCTACGACTACTTTAACCTGGGGGATAAGCAGCTGTTCCGAGACCACGAGCCGGTGCTCTATCAGGCGCCGCTATGCGGCGACGGAGACTATTTCTATTACAGGGAAAAGAAGCTTTCCTTCACAAAGACGGAGGATGTGGCCAAACGCGCCGCACAGGCAGTCAAAAAAGGAAAGCCGCTTATTTTCCACTGGAGAGGCGGTTATCTGACACGGGACACGGTGACGGAACTCTTAACTCTGATGGAGGAGGCCGCAAAGCAAAAGGGGAAACACGTCCGGGCGGGACTCAACTGGCCCCAGGCGGTCTTTTTCGCTGAATTCACCGAGGTATTGCCGGCAGAAGAACTGCTGGTGGAGACTGCGAATGAAGGGGAAGTACTCTAATAATAAGAATTCGGCGAAGACGCAAAGCTGTCCACCACCAGCTCCAGAAGATCGCCGCGGTTGATGCTTTCCGAGTATTCGAACGGTATGCCGCGCTGGTACGTCGTTCTGTTAAAGATCAGGAGAGGGGCTCCCGGGTTGACGTTCAGCAGCCGAGACTCCATGAAGCCGGCGATTCCGGCGGAGATGATGTCCTTGCCGTTTTCAAAATTGATATCATATGTTTCCTTCAGAAACCGGTATAAAAAGTAGATTTCCCCGTTGTGCTGCTCCAGGCCGGGCGCGATCTCCGGCAGCACGTAGCTGACCACATAGGCGAAAATCGTATCGTTCACCATCTTGACGCGCTGGAGACGGTACACGTCGCTGCCGTTCTCGATGTTTAAGGCCCTGGCCACTTTCAGTTCGGCCGGAATCATGTCGATCACGGCGCCCTGGGCGCTGACGGAACAGTCGCCTTCCAGACGGAACTGCGTGGTCACGGAGGCCTGGTTTTTTACGCTGAGAAACTTATAGGGGGTGATGGATTTTGCCGCCTGTAGTACCTTTGTGCCTCTCCCCTGATGAACTTCCACGATATGCTCGTCCCTGAGCAGGTTGACGGCGTTCCGTATGGTGGTCCGGCTTACGCCGTAGATCTCCATCAGTTCATTTTCCGGAGGAAGAAAGGAATCCGTCGGATATTTTGACGACAAGATATCTGCCTTGATCGCATTGTAAACCGATACATATTTTGGTGCGTTTTTATCCAAGATCATTGCCTCCTGTCTGTGGTTTTTACCGAACAAAAAAGCTGTCCATCAGGCCATTATAAAAGACGTACCAGGGAAAGTCAATAGATTACGGGAATAAAAGGTATGTTCTAAATACCTTTGCAGCGTTTTCAAGGGGTGAATTTCAGGCGCGCTCTAAGAAAGCTGATCTGCGCCTGTCCATTCAAACGGTCCCTCCATGGTCACCGCGATTCGATAGACGTCCGGCCGGAAGCTGGACTCGGAATACTCCATAATCCCGCCTTCCCAGTAGGCGGTCCGCTGAAACGTAAGGAGCGGAGAGCCGGGAGCGACTCCCAGCAGACGCGATTCCAGAAAACCGGAACCGGACGAGGATATCGTTTCCTCCACCTTCGTAACAGTGAGTCCGTAGTTTTCCTGCAGACAGCGGTACAGGATGAAGAATTTCCCGCTGTGCTGCTCCAGGCCCGGGGTCAGAGGGCACGGCACATAGCTGGTGACGTAGGCAAACACCATATCATTTAAGCTTTTCATACGCTGAATCCTGTAGACTTCGGAGCCGATGGCTACGGAGAGGACCCCGGCGATCTTTATTTCCGCAGGTACCACATCGACGAGGGCTTCCTGAGTGATGATCTCCCCCTCCACCAGCGGAGCTCCCCGAAAATCGGTTATGTGATTAAAATTTCTGAATTCCTGGAAGGGATAAGGCCGCGACCATTTCTTGGGACTGATCACCTCAGTACCCTTTCCCTGCACGGATTTTACCAGCCCATCCTCCTGAAGGAGGGCAATCGCTCTTCTTATCGTAGTGCGGCTCGCCGAATACAGCTGTGTGAGCTCGCCCTCCGTGGGAAGAAGACTGCCTGCACCATAGTTTTCGGAAGCAATCCTTTCTTTTATATCACTGTAAATTTCCATATATCTTAATTTGTTCTTAGTCTGTATCATCAAACAATACCTCCATAAAATAAAACATGATGAATTACATGGAAATAAAAGATATGATTTTAATACCTTTCACAATCCTATACATATCACAAAATAAATACAAATACAAGAAATAAGAGGAGAAAACCGTGACAAAATCGAGGAAATAGCAAATTACATAAAAATAAACCGGTATAATTGTGAAAAAATACCATTGAAAAATGGTGTCAATATGGTAATCTTGTGTAAGATGAATTAGATATGAATTTGTATTTGAAATGTATCTTAAACATCGGAGAAGCCAAACACAGGCGGTCACAATCGTGATCAGAACAAGGAGGAAGGTATATGAAGCTGAAAAAAGTATTGGCAGCGGCTATGGCGGTGACCATGCTGGGCAGTCTGACAGCATGCGGAGGCAGTGGGGGAAGCGGTGAAGCAGCGGCGGCAAAGGCCCCGGCGGGGAAGGAAGCTTCCGCAGATGGATCGAAAACCGTCAACATTGCAATGACAACTACAATGGGGGACTTAGACCCGTTTGCACCGCCCACACAGGGACGCAATTTCCTGCGGTATGCAGTCTATGACAATATCGCCATATTTAAAGATTTCGGAACCAGCTGGGATCAGATGCAGTGGGTTTTGGCAAAGAACATCGAGCAGAAGGATGATGTGACCTTCGAGATCGAGCTTTACGACTACATACACGATGCGCTGGGGAATCCGATTCATGCGAGCGATGTGGTGTTCTGTTTAAACAGCATTTCCGAATCAGGCAACTTCACGAGGTTTACAAACTACATGGAATCGGCCTCTGTGATCGACGACAATCATCTGGAGGTCAAGCTGAAGACAACTACTGTTGGCGCCTTTGAATATATGCTGGCCCAGTGCTGTATCGTGAGCCAGAAGACGTACGAGGAACATAAAGATCAGTTTTCCACGAAGCCGATCACCTCAGGAGCCTACCAGGTGACAGAATGTGTCTCCGGTTCCTATTACGTGCTGGAGAAAAATCCGGATTACTGGCAGACGGATAAGGGCTTAAGGAGCTATGCAGCCAATGCGTATGACCAGGGCGTGGACAAGCTTGTTTACAATATTGTTACAGAGGCCAGCCAGGCGACCATCGCCCTCCAGATGGGGGAGAATGACATCGTTACCGTCTGCAACAACGCGGAGATCGGCTACTTCATGAACCAGGACGGCACGCCGGCCGAGGGCTACAGTGTAAATAAGGTCTTATCCTCGGCCCCCATGCTCCTCGCGTTCAATATGGATGAAGGCCAGATGTTCGACGGCAACCTGGCGCTGCGCCAGGCCATCTGCTACGCCATCAACCAGGAAGATATCATCGCCGGCGGTCTAAGAGGAAACGGCGAGGCGATCAAGGATTTAGGCGATAAGCTCTGCGGCGATTACAACCCGGAATGGAACGAGGAGGATTACTATGATTTCGATCTGGACAAGGCGAAAGCCATGCTTGAGGAGGCGGGATATCCGGGAGGAATCGATCCGGCGACGGGAGCGCCCCTTCATATCCGCCTTCTGATCGACCAGCAGTACAAGGACACCGCGGTGGTGATCCAGAGCCAGCTAATCGCAGCAGGGCTGGACGCAGAGATCAACGCCTATGACAACTCTCTGCTGGCAACGTATCAGTACGACCCGGCCCAGTGGGATTTATACGTATTTATTCAGGGAACCGAGTGCTACGTAACGAGTATTTACGACGGAATCTTTGACGCGGGCGCGGATGGGAAAGCTCCGAAGTGCTTCGTAAAGGATGAAACACTGCAGGGGCTGGTGGAAGCGGCCCATGAAATCAGCACGCACGGCGGCGAGACGGTAGAAGCGCTCCATGATTACGTCCGTGACAACGCATACGCATACGGACTCTATCAGTCCTATACCTTCTCCGTAGGACGCGACACCATCGGTCTCGTCAATCACCCGTGGGGACAGCTGGTAGGACCGGCGTGCGACTATACGAATTTTAAGTGAGGTCTATTCTATGGGTAAATATATTGCAAAAAGAATTCTGTGGCTGATTCCGGTTATTGTGGGCGTGACCTTTCTGATCTTCACGATTATGTTCTTCATTCCCGGCGATCCGGTGGCCATCATGCTTGGGTCCAGTGCAACACAGGCGGAGATCGAACAGGCGAGGGAGATGCTGGGCTTAAACGGCTCGTATCTCCACCGGTTCTGGAATTACGCCAGCGGAGTATTTTTACGCTTTGACCTGGGAACGTCCTTTCAGTACGGAACCAGCGTGACAGCCGATATGCTGACGCGCTTTCCCAGGACATTTACGCTGGCCGTGGCCAGTATGCTGATTTCCATCTGTGTGGGGGTGCCGCTTGGGGTTATCGCGGCAACCCACCAGAATACGGTTTCCGACCGTGCTTCCATGATCATCGCCATGTTTGGCGTATCCATGCCATCCTTCTGGCTGGCGATTCTGCTGGTACTTTTATTTTCCATGAAGCTGGGGCTGCTCCCCTCTTATGGAATCGGAGGACTGAAATTCTATATCCTTCCGGCCATCGCCAACTCCTTCGGCGGAATCGCAGGATTCGCCAGACAGACGCGGTCCAGCGTGCTGGAGTGCATCCGGGCGGATTATGTAACGACGGCGAGGGCCAAGGGAGTAAGTGAGAAAAAGGTCCTTATGGGGCATATTCTTCCGAACTCCATGATTCCCATTATCACCTACGCAGGCACACAGTTCTCCGGACTTTTAGGAGGTGCTATCGTCATTGAAAACGTATTTACAATTCCCGGAATCGGCACCTATATGGTGCAGGCAATCAATTACCGCGATTACGGGGCGGTACAGGGATCTGTCATCTTCTCGGCGATCACCTTCAGTGTGGTCATGCTGATCGTGGATGTCATCTACGCCTATGTCGACCCCAGAATCAAAGCCCAGTATGAGAATAAGCAGAGGAGTACAAAGAATGGGAAAAATAAAGAGTGAATCCATGTTTTCGATCTTTTTGAGAAGAATGGTAAAGCGGAAAGAAGCCATGTTCGGCCTGTCCATTCTGATTATCCTGGCGGTCCTGGCTATCCTGGCCCCCTATATCTGCCGCTATAATTATGCGGAAATGAATCTGCAGAATGCCTTTGCCCCGCCTTCGAGGGATCACTGGCTGGGAACGGATTCCATGGGCAGAGACATGCTTTCGAGAATCTTATACGGCGGACGCTTCTCCCTTTCGGTCGGTATCGTCTCCGTGGCCATCTCGGGAACCGGCGGCCTGATCCTGGGCTCCATTGCCGGGTTCTTCGGAGGAAAGGTGGATAACTTAATCATGCGTTTCCTGGACATATTCCACTCCATTCCCCAGGTGCTCATGGCCATCTGCGTGTCCTCCGTTCTGGGAGCCGGATTCTTTAAGACGGTTCTGGCGGTGGGAATCGCGGGAATCCCCAACTTTGCCCGGACGATCCGCGCGAATATCTTAGCCATCCGCGGACTGGAATACATAGAGGCGGCGGAGTCCATCAACTGCAGAAATGCGAGAATCATCTTCCGGCACGTCATCCCCAATGCGATCACGCCGTTCATCGTCCACTGCACCCTGGCGATCGCCGGCGGCCTGATCGTCTCGGCGACCTTAAGCTATATCGGCCTTGGCGTTCAGCCGCCGCTTCCGGAGTGGGGGGCCATGCTGTCCGATGCCAGATCCTACGTGCGGCAGTACCCGTATCTGATGATCTGTCCCGGCGTATTTATTATGATTGTCGTCATGTCGTTTAACCTGATCGGGGACGCGGTCCGTGATGCGCTTGATCCGAAGCTGAATAAGTAACTCATAACAAAGAGGTGTTTATATGAAAAATGAAAAGATCGAAACAGATTCCTTCCTGTCGGTAAAGGATCTGGTCGTGGAATATACGATGGAGGGAGAAGTCGTACATGCGGTGAGCAGTGTCTCCTTTCATCTGGAAAGGGGGAAGACGCTGGCGCTGGTCGGAGAGACGGGAGCCGGCAAGACTTCCATCGCAAAGGCAATCCTGCGCGTTCTTCCCGATCCGCCTGCCAGAGTGCCGTCCGGAAGCGTGTATTTAGAGGGTGTGGATTTGCTGCAGCTGAAAGAGGACGAGATGCGGAAGGTCAGGGGAAATAGGATATCCATGATCTTTCAGGATCCGATGACAGCGCTTAACCCGGTCAAACGGGTGGGAGAGCAGATCGCCGAGGGAATCCGTCAGCATCAGAAGATAAGCCGGGCGGAAGCCTTAAACCGAGCCTGCGACATGCTGAACATGGTAGGTATCTCGGATGACCGCGTAAACGATTACCCACATCAGTTTTCAGGCGGAATGAAGCAGCGGGTGGTCATAGCCATGGCGCTGGCCTGCAGCCCCGACCTGCTGCTGGCGGACGAGCCGACCACGGCTCTGGATGTGACGATTCAGGCCCAGGTGCTGGAGATGATCAAGGCGCTGAGAGACAAGATGAATACGGCCATGATCATGATCACCCACGACCTGGGAGTCGTCGCTGACGTGGCGGACGACGTAGCGGTGGTCTATGCGGGGGAGATCATAGAGTACGGATCGAAGGAAGCCGTTTACGACAACCCTTCCCATCCCTATACGCAGGGGCTTTTTGGCGCACTGCCGGATTTGAGCAAGGAGGTCCGCAGGCTGAATCCCATCGAGGGCCTGCCGCCGGATCCCGTCCATCTGCCCGAAGGCTGTTCGTTTCACCCAAGATGCCCCCATGCCACGGAAGAATGCAGAAAACACGCGGTTCCCCTGCGGGAAATGGAACCGGGCCACTTGACGCGCTGTTTAAAAGCCGGTGCAGTTCAGAAAAAGGAGGATTGACATGGAAGCATTGATAGAAGCACGAAATTTAAAAAAACATTTTGATTCTCCAAAAGGAAAAGTACACGCGGTGGATGATGTATCCTTCAAAATCATGCCGGGCCGTACCATGGGCGTGGTCGGCGAGTCCGGCTGCGGCAAATCCACTCTGGGGCGGACGATGATCCATCTTCTGCAGAGCACGGAGGGCTCGATTTACTTCGAGGGAAAAGACGTGACAAAGGTGAAGGATAAGGAGCTGATGCGGCTCAGAGAGAAAATGCAGATCATTTTCCAGGATCCGTACGCCTCCTTAAACCCGCGTATGACAGTAAAATCCATTATCCAGGAACCGCTGATCCTGTCGAAACGTTTCTCAGACAGAGGCTCCTTAGAGGCGGAGACCGTCCGGCTCATGGATCTGGTGGGAATCGAAGAGCGCCTCAGAAATGCATATCCCCATGAATTGGACGGCGGACGCCGCCAGCGCGTGGGAATCGGCCGGGCGCTGGCCCTAAATCCGAAGTTTGTGGTATGCGACGAGCCGGTATCCGCCCTGGATGTGTCCATTCAGGCGCAGATTCTGAATCTGCTCATGGATTTACAGGATGAATACCATCTGACCTACATGTTTATCACCCACGACTTGTCGGTCGTACGCCATATTTCCCATGATATCTGCGTCATGTATTTAGGTCAGCTGGTGGAGACGGCACCCTCGAAAGAGCTGTTTGAAAAGCAGCTGCACCCATATTCCAAGGCGCTGCTCTCCGCGATCCCATCGGTGGATATCCATGCGAAAAGAGAGCGGATTATCTTAAAAGGGGAGATTACCTCCCCGGTCAATCCAAAACCAGGCTGCAGATTCGCCTCCCGCTGCCCCTACGTGTGCGGCAAATGCCACGAGCCGCAGCATCTGGAGGAACTGCTGCCAAACCATTTCGTTTCCTGCTGCCGCGCCGGAGAAATCAATGGTCTTTAACGTTACCGGCAGAAGGGACGGTAACCTTTTCAGATCAGTATCAGCAGAACAATAGCAGCAGAACAATAGCAGCAGAACAATAGCAGCAGAACAGGAGACTTGAAATGAGCAGTAGTATAGCACTGAAAACAGGTAAAACAGAAGAAAAGGTCCCTGATAAAATATGGAACGCCTCCTTTATCAGCGTATTTATCGCCAATATGCTGATGTTCATGGGGCAGCAGATGATGAATACCCTGGTGGCGAAGTACGCCAACCATCTGGGAGCCGCGCCCATCATCGTGGGTCTGGTGACCAGCGCGTTTGCTTACACGGCGCTGATCTTCAAGATCTTTGCAGCGCCTGCCATTGATACGTTCAACAAACGGTATATTCTGGTATGCGCCATGCTGGTCATGGCGGCGTCCTATGCCGGATACAGCTTTTCCGGGTCCATCCCGGTGCTTCTGGCCAGCAGGCTGCTTCAGGGGGCCGGGCAGGCGTTCTCGGCCACATGTTGTCTGGCGCTGGCCACGGACACGCTGCCTCCGGACCGTCTGGGAACCGGTATATCCTATTTTTCCCTGGCCCAGGTGATCTGCCAGTCCATAGGGCCAACCATCGGTTTGTCGCTGTCCAGAACGATCGGCTACCATTACACATTTATGATCGGCGCGGTTACCATGTGCCTGGCGGCGGTGGCGGCCAGCCGGATCCGCAACAAGCACGTCAAAGCAGTAAAACGGTACAGTATTTCCCTGGACAGCATTATCGCCAAGGAAGCCATACTCCCGGCCGTGCTGATGTTTTTGCTCTGCATGGTTTATTACAACATCACAACCTTCCTCGTCATTTACGCGGAGGAAAGGGGATGCGGCGTGAACATCGGGTACTTCTTCACTGTCTATGCTGTGACCCTCCTGGTGACCAGGCCGGTGATCGGCAGATTCGGCGATAAACACGGTCTTGTAAAGATATTTATTCCCGCCATGTTCTTCTTTGCGCTGGCATTTTTACTGATCAGCTTTGCAACCAACATCTGGATGTTTTTGCTGGCGGCCTTTGTCTCGGCGTTCGGATACGGCGCCTGCCAGCCGTCGGTACAGACGCTGTGCATGAAATGTGTACCAAAGGAAAAGCGGGGAGCCGGCAGCTCCACCAACTACATCGGCCAGGATCTCGGAAACCTGGTGGGACCGCTGATTGCGGGATCTCTTGCAGGCCGTTTCGGCTATGCGGCCATGTGGAGAATCATGATCATCCCGGTAGCATTGGCACTGCTTATCGTGCTCGTGTTCCGAAACAGTATTCATTCAGCCGGTCAGGCGAAAGAGGAGGCAGTTTGATGAATCGAAAAGATTACTGGTCTCAGGAGACGAATCCGGAGACAGGGGAGAAGTTTGCCAGAGTGCTGGAATATTTCCATACCGCCCATAACGGCAGCGCAGATATCGACAGCATGATTGACAGTCCATACGGGGAAGAATGCGCCAGACGGATGCAGCTCCGTTTTAAATACGAACACGACGCCATGGGAGAGGCCGCAATGGAGTATTACAGGGCCTGCGGCCTGAAGAAAGAGATGTACGACGGTGATGATTACTACGCCCGCTGGGTGATCCTGACACCTCTGGAAATGGAGACAGAGGAAGGCAGAAAGAAGAAATATCCGATTGTCTTCTATAACCACGGCGGCGGCAATTCCATTGAGTGTGAGGAATTTTCCCTTGGCTTTGCCGAGCTGGCGGGGAGAGATAAATTCATGGTGGCCTATTTGCAGAATACCAACTGGGAGAATTTTGAACGCGTGCTGGATTTCATCGGCGAGAAATACCCCCTGGACCGGGAGCGCGTCTATCTCTGCGGCTATTCCCAGGGCGGTTACCAGGTTACCTCCACCTATTTCCGGATTCCGCAGAAGCTGACGGCTGTGGGACCCTGCGGCAATGATATCTACAGGGAATACGATAATTTCAACGTCCACTACACACCGGAGGAAATACAGAACTTAAAGGACGCCCTGGTACCCCTCATGCAGGTGGTAGGCGTGTGCGAGGCCTCCAGCTTCGTTCCGGTCAATGACTGGAAGCCGAGAAAGGACTGGGGGAGAGAATGCAGTGGGGAAACGTATCTGGATGACCGCCGCGACGACTCGAAGGACCCGACCCGGATCCACGGCGGCCGCCGCAGATTCAGCGACATGCCGGTTCCGCCTGAGGGCGAGGACAAGCACGAATGGATGATCCGCCGGCTGAACATGCGCATGGATACCCTGAACTGCGAACCAAGAGACGCCGGAACGTGCATCTCCTATCTAAATACGCCGGAGGACGAACTCCACCACGTCCTGGGATTCTACGGAGATAAAGAGGAGATTGCCTGGCACTATGGCTATAAATACTATACACTGAATATCTGGAACCGGGATAACTTAAACGCGTTCCGCTATGTTGCAGTGGAAAACAATCCCCACTGGCCGCCGGTTCTCATGGCGGAGCTGCTGTGGGACTTCTTCAGACAGTTCCGGAGAGACAGTGGGACGGGGAGGATTGTGGAGGAGGAGTATTGCTATAATCGGGATTAAAAGATTTATGAGAGAGGCCCGGAAGTCAGAAACAGATGCATTTTAAGGTCTGATACTGGCTTTTCAGGCACCTCTTTTTTTATTTTCTTCTATTAAAAGACCGGTAAGAAGAGTGGAAGCTTATAAAAAGATCACAGCTAGGCAGAAAAATCTTTTGATAGTAAAATTATTACAATTATGGTAAAATAAAGCAACCATAGGATGTCCCGGATCCCTATAAAACAGACCGGGACAAAAAAGACAGCATGGCAGAAAGGCAGGAAACCGGACTGTGAAGGAAAATAAATACGATGATGAGTCGTTTTTTAAGAAGTACAGCGAGATGGACCGCTCGAAGCAGGGCTTAAAAGGGGCCGGTGAGTGGTCTGAGTTACAGAAAGTTCTCCCTGAATTTAACGGCAGACGGGTCCTGGATCTGGGCTGTGGATATGGCTGGCACTGTCTGTATGCCGCTCAGAATGGAGCGCAATACGTCCTGGGAACAGACATTTCCGAGAAGATGCTGGCCGCCGCGAAGCAGAAAAACAGCCATGAGGCGGTTGAATACCGCTGCAGTGCCATGGAGGACCTGGATTTTCCGGCCGGATCCTTTGACGTCGTGATCAGCTCACTGGCGTTTCATTACGTCAGAGACTTCGAGACGCTTGTCCGAAAGATAGGCAGCTGGCTGGCTCCGGAGGGAGCATTCGTATTTTCCGTGGAGCACCCGGTGTTCACCTCGCGCGGGGATCAGGACTGGTGCTATGATGAAGAGGGCAGGATACTTCATTTCCCGGTGGACCGCTACTATTATGAAGGTGAGCGGGATGCAGTATTCCTTGGCGAACACGTGACCAAATACCACCGGACACTGACCACATATTTGAATACACTGCTGGTCAACGGATTCGCGTTTAAGAATATTATCGAACCGCAGCCGCCGGAAAAGATGATGGACATTCCGGGGATGAAGGACGAGATGAGGCGGCCGATGATGCTGATTATAGCAGCGCAGAAAAAGTAAAAACAGCCTGTAAACTGTAAAAATCTCTGCTTAAGTGGCAGACATTTTTCTTGACAGTCTGTATTGTATCTATTATAGTACAATGTATTGAAGAACGCGGGAAGGAAGAATTCCACAGAAAACATTATAAATAGAAAACATCATTGAGAACACCACACAGTATAATCATAAAGAAATCATATAAGGAAACCGTACACAGGAAGAAGGGGAAACAATGACTTCAGAGGATGAACTTTTTGCCGAGTTTGGCGCAGATGCCGGCATGTTTTACAGCGCTCTGGTCAGAAGCACGGATAATTATATTTATATTATTAACATGAAGACTGATGTCGCATTGGTATCCCCGAATATGCAGAAAGATTTCGAGCTGGAAGGAAGACTGGTGCCGGGACTCGTTTCCGTATGGGGGAATCTGATCAACCCTAAAGACTTCAAGCGGTATTCCAGATCGATCGAGGCGATGCTGAACGGTGAGACCGATGTGCACGACGTGGAATACCAGGTGCTTAACCGAAAGGGAGAGTATGTCTGGGTATGCTGCCGCGGGGTACTGAAGAGAAATGATGAGGGCGAGCCTGTTATTTTTGCCGGAGTGGTCACGGATCTCGGCAGCAAGGGCAAGATTGACTATACGACAGGGCTGTTTACCAACCGGGAGTGTGAGAAGGAAGTCGGCCGGATTTTTGAAAATGAGGAAAACGAAGAAGGCGGTATCCTGCTCCTGGGACTGGACGATTTCGTGAGAATCAATGATTTAAACAGCCACATCTTTGGTGACGCCGTGCTGCGCCAGTTTGCGCAGAGCGTTCAGCAGCTTCTGCCCTCCGAGGCAGCCATGTACCGCTTTGACGGCGATGAGTTCGCCATCGTTTATCCCGGCGCGGGCGAAGAGGAACTGCGGGCGCTGTACCAGAAGATACACGCATACTGCAACCGGCCCCATAAGATCGACGACAGTTCGTATTTTCTTACGGTGTCCGTCGGCGTAGCCATAATGGGAAAAGACGGCAGCGGCTATCAGGAGCTTCTGACCTGCGCATTAAGCGCTCTCGAGGTGTCCAAACAGAATGGAAAGAATACGGTCACGTTCTTTTCCCAGGATATGATGCACACCAGAAGACGCGCGCTGGAGCTTTCCAGCCGTCTTCAGCTCAGTGTGATGAACGGGATGGAATCGTTTCACCTTGTCTATCAGCCGTTTGTGCATTCGGAGACGCTGCGGGTCTCTGGTGCCGAGGCACTGCTTCGGTGGTCCTGCGAGTCTTACGGAGTGGTTTCGCCGGTTGAATTCATACCGCTTCTGGAAGCCTGCGGCCTGATTGTTCCGGTCGGAAAATGGGTTCTGGAGGAGGCGGTGCGAACCTGCAAAAAGTGGCTCCGCTATCAGCCTGATTTTATTATGAATGTAAATATTTCCTATCTGCAGATGCTCGACGAGTCGTTTATCGATTTCGTGAGACAGATTCTGAATCAATATGATCTTCCGCCCGCCCACATCGTGCTGGAACTGACGGAGAGCTGTTTCGTCACGGATATGGAGGCGTTAAAAGAAGCCTTTAAGCTTCTGCGGAATTTGAATATACAGATTGCCATGGACGATTTCGGAACCGGATACTCTTCTCTGGGCATGCTGTCCCAGTCACCGGCTGATATCGTGAAGATCGACCGCCTGTTTATCACCGCCATCGGGGATGAAGAGAATGAATTTAACCGGTCATTTATCGGTTCGGTCATCCAGCTCTGCCACAGAGTGGGGATTTCCGTATGTGTGGAAGGCGTGGAACGGAAGAATGAGCTGGACACGGTCTGTTCCCTGGAGGCCGACTGCATTCAGGGATATTACATATCAAAACCTTTGCTTCAGGAGGACTTTGAAAAGAAATTCTGGGATGTGTGATTTATTTAACAAAATCAACGAGAATTCTCCCAGCCTCTATAGGTGGGAGATGAATCGCAAAAACAAACTCAGCGGCAGTGGCGGGCAGATTTCCCCCACTGACATGAGGTCAAAACAATCCGGCAACCGGATAAAATGGCAGCATAGCTACTATGCCAATCTGGGTTTTGTATTCTGAACTCAGAATGTGGATTGAAATAACGAACGGTAAGAAAGAGGGGGCCGCTGGCAGGTCTCTTCTTTTTTTATCGGTACAATAAAAACTTATTTTACGAAAATAATGGTAAATTTGGTAAAAACTTTAGAAAATTATAAGAATTTATTGTTGTAAAAGATTATGAGATGCCATTATAATGGGGGAGAATGGAGCGAGATATTAATCAGGAGGAAAGAGACGTATGAAAGACGAATTCAACCACGTGGAAATAGACGGTAAAGAGGCGGACGATATCCAGGTAAAGATGGATGATGTCGTGGCCGATGCTGAGGCCTTTGCAGCGGAAGAGAAAACCGTTCAGCCGGAGCGCAGCCGGAGGGGCGGGGCGAAGCCTGTACCGGTGATGGAAGATCCGATGAGCGACGAGGATTTTAATGAAGAACTGAAAGAGCTCATGGAAGAAGACACTTCCGGCAAGAAGAAAAAAAAGAAGAAGAAAAACGGAGAAAGAGGACGCCGTAAAAAATGGAGCGGCAAGAAAAAAGTCCTCGTTGGCGTCGCCATCGCGGTGGTGGTTATTTTCGGAGCCTCCAAGGTGATGGGCGGTGGCAAGGCGCCCCAGATGATGGCATCCACATTCCCTCTGACCAGGGGCGAAGTGGTGGAGATGCTTTCCGTCAGCGGTCCTGTCGAGGGAACGGACAGTGTGGAGGTGGTATCCAATTTACACGCAGAGATTCTGGAGATCCCGGTAAAAGAGGGAGATCGTGTGGAAAAGGATCAGCTGCTCGCCACTCTGGATGAGAAGGATGCGAAAAAAGAGGTTGATATCGCTCAGAATGCTTATGACCTTGCAGTTACTACATATAATGAGAAACAGATCGAGGCTGAGAACGGCTATGCCAAGGCAAAGCAGGATTACGATGCCGCCAAGGCCAATTACGACAGAACAAATGTGCTGTTCCAGTCAGGAAGCGCCTCACAGCTGGAGCTGGAGACCGCTTCCGACGCACTGAACAACGCACAGCGCGATTTAAAGACATTTACATTAAAAGACGGCAGACCGGTGGCCAATGAATCGTATTCCCTTCAGATTGAGAACGCAGCTTTCGAACTGGACCAGAAGAAGGAACTGCTGGAAAATACGCGTGTGACCAGCCCGATCGCCGGTACGGTGGTCCGGGTCAACTGTAAGGTAGGCCGTTTTGCGGATAAGACCGATGACGACAAGCCGATGTTCATTATCGAGAATCTGGACGTTCTGGAGATGAAGATCAATGTCAGCGAGTATTCCATCGGCAAAGTCCAGATCGGCCAGCCGGTAGAGATCAGCGCAGATATCTTAAACGGCGAGGCTGTGAAGGGCGAGGTGACAGCCATTTCCCCGACCGGTGAGGAAAAAGGAAACGGTTCCACGGAGCGTGTGATCCCGACGACGGTCCGCATTATTGACCAGAATACACGGTTGATTGCAGGCATTACAGCGAAGGCAAAGATCGAACTGCAGAAGGCAGAGGATGCGTGGGTCGTTCCGGTTTCCGCTCTGCTTCAGCAGCCGGATGGCAGCACCGCAATTGTAACGATAGAAGACAACATCGCCCATATGATCCCTGTGACCACTGGAGTTGAGAGTGATATTCAGGTGGAAGTGATCCCGGCGGAAGAAGGGAAACTGACCGAGGGAATGCAGATCGTTGAGACACCGGCGGCAAATCTTACAGACGGCATGACCGTTGTAGCTGTTCCGGCCGCACAGTAAAGGAGGAAGCAATATGTGGAAAAGGGAAAAAAGGCTTCCTTCCTACATGACCGAGAATGTATCGGATGACCTGATCCGGCTGGTGGATATGGTGAAGATATACGACACCGGTTCCATCAAGGTTCTGGGCCTGAAACGAATCAATCTGACCATTAAGCGGGGAGAATTTGTGGCGATCATGGGACAGTCCGGATCCGGAAAATCCACCCTGATGAACATTCTGGGGTGTCTGGACCGCCCGACCATGGGCCATTACTACCTGGATGGAATCGATACGGCCGACATGAGTCCCGACGCGCTGTCTGCGATCCGGAACAGAAAGATCGGCTTCGTATTTCAGTCCTTTAACCTGATTTCGAGAACATCGGCACTGAAGAACGTAGAACTGCCCATGACGTATGCCCATAAATCCAAGAAAATGCGGGAACAGCGCGCGCTGGAGCTTCTGGAGCGCGTGGGCCTGGGAGAGCGGTATGAACACATGCCGAACGAACTCTCCGGCGGACAGCGGCAGAGAGTCGCCATCGCCAGGGCACTGGCCAATGAACCGCCGCTGATTCTGGCAGATGAGCCGACCGGTAACTTAGACACTGCGTCTTCCGTGGAGATCATGGAGCTGTTTTCCAAGCTGCACAAGGAAGGCGCCACGGTCGTTGTGGTTACCCATGAGGAAGACATCGCCGCATTCACGGAGCGGATTATCCGGTTCCGGGATGGCCAGGTGGTGAGCGATAAGAGAAATGTTCCGAAGGAGCTTACGGAAGAGGAAGCAGTTAAAGTGAAGAAAGAAGGGACGCCATGCTGCTAGAAAATATGACCATGGCGCTCCACGCCATCCGGTCTAACAAGATGCGCTCTTTCCTTACCATGCTGGGAATCATCATCGGTATCGCGTCGGTGATCGCCATCGTTTCCGTCGGTGACAGCATGCGGTCCCTCTACGCGGATGCCTATAAAAACATAGGTGTGAACCGGGCGATCGTGATGGTATCCTGGCGTGTCGATGATTTTCGAATGAGCGATTACTTCACCCTGGACGAACTGGACCGGGCGAAGGAAGTGTTTCATGACAAGATCTCTTATATGGACAGCGACGCCTATGCCAGTACCGAGGCAGTTTATGGAAGAAACAAGGTAAAATACGAGTTCCAGGGGATTGATTACAATTATACAAAGGTGCAGCCCACGAACATTATTTACGGCCGTGAATTGAGCGAGGCCGATGTAAGAGGGCGCAGGAATAATGTCGTACTGGAAGACAAGGGTGCAGAGCAGCTGTTCGGGACAGCCAACTGTGTCGGCAAAACGTTCCGCATGACAATCAATAAAACCACCGAGGAATATACGGTGGTAGGTGTCTACCGCAAGGATTTGTCGCCTCTGGAGGCGATGATGATGGGGAACGGCCAGACGCAGTCGGGCTTTATGCCTTATACGATTCTCACCCGTCCCAGCGATTATTTTCAGGATTTGAACTTCTATGTGAAGGACGGCGTGGACATGAAGACATTTCTGCCTGAGATTGCCCGCTACGTTGCAAAGATAAAAGGAAGGCCGGTAACGGATATCATGACCCAGTCTGTCGTGGAACAGATGGGAAGTGTGGACAGCGTGCTCGGCGGAATGTCTGCCGCGGTAGGCGGCATTGCAGCGATTTCCCTGCTGGTAGGCGGTATCGGTATCATGAATATCATGATGGTATCCGTGACGGAGCGTACCCGGGAGATCGGAATCAGGAAGGCTCTGGGGGCCCGTACCGGCGATATCATGATGCAGTTTTTGACAGAGTCGGCGCTCATGTCGGCCTGCGGAGGCGTGATCGGAATTCTGCTGGGAGTGGGGATTGTCATGATCGGCGGAAGCGCCATGGGGATGGTCCCTGTTGTGAAGGTGTCCGTAATCATTGTGGCGGTCGGATTTTCCGCCCTGGTTGGAATCTTCTTTGGCCTGTATCCGGCATCCAAGGCGGCAAAGGCCGATCCTATCGATGCGCTGCGCTATGAATAGGGAAGGGAGAGACCATCATGCTGCTTGAAAATATGTTTATGGCACTGCATGCCATCAAAGCGAATAAGATGCGTTCCTTTCTCACCATGCTGGGAATTATCATCGGGATCGGCTCGGTGATTGCGATCGTGTCCATCGGTGATACCATGCGTTCCATGGTGGCCGATTTATATGCCAATGTGGGTATGACGCGGGCGATCATCTATATCTGGCCATCCGACGGCGGAGATATGCGGGACAGCGATTACTTTAATTTAGAGCAAATGGAACGGATTAAAGAAGTATTTCATGACGATATTGAGTATATGGATACCAACGCCTACTACAGCAGTGAAGCGCTGTTTGGCCGGAAAAAAGTGAAATTCCAGTTCCAGGGTATCGATTACAATTATCCTGACGTACAGAAGATCAACATTTTATACGGACGGAATTTAAATGAGGCTGATATCAAGGGGCGCAAAAAGAATGTGGTTCTGGAAGTGCAGGGCGCGCTGGAGCTCTTCGGAACGGAAAATGCTGTTGGCAAGACGCTGCGGACCACGGTCTACGGCGAGACAGACGATTATAATGTAGTCGGAGTCTATAAAAAAGAGATGACACCGTTTGAAACGATGATGATGTCCATGATGCCGGGGCAGACGAAGGAGGGATTTATCCCGTACACGATCCTTTCGTGGCCTAACGATTATCTGTACCAGCTGAACTTTTATGCGAAGGAGGGGACGGATATGAACGAACTGTCCGGGCGTATGGTCCCTTATCTTGCAAGGCTTAAGGACCGGCAGCCGGCGGATGTGACATTTTATTCTGCACTCGACGAGATGAAGGGGAACGACAGCATGATGAGCAGCCTGTCCGCCGCTGTAGGCGGGATAGCGGCCATTTCTCTGCTGGTCGGAGGAATCGGAATCATGAATATCATGCTGGTGTCCGTAACGGAAAGAACCAGAGAAATCGGAATCAGAAAGGCTCTTGGGGCGAAGACGCGGGATGTTATGATACAGTTTTTGACGGAATCCGCGATTCTGTCCGCATTGGGAGGCATTCTCGGCGTGGTGATCGGCGCGGGGCTGGTCATGGGCGGCGGCGCGATGTTCGGGATTTCCGTGGTAGTGAAGCCCCAGGTCGTTGTCGTGGCGGTTGGATTTTCCGCTCTGGTCGGCCTGTTCTTTGGCCTGTATCCGGCGTCAAAGGCGGCGAAAAAAGACCCGATCGACGCGCTGCGGTACGAATAAAAGATTTCGGAATCATGAAGAAATATGTGTATGTGGCCGGGGATTTTCCTGTATTTTACAGGGGTATCCCCGGTTTTGAACTTTACAAAATTATAAAAATCTCCAGATGGGTCTCGCCAAGTAAAAAGTTCTATGCTATAATAAAATGATATGTTATGGTGTATTGAGGAGAGCCTATGCTGAGTGAAGAAAAAATCAAAATCATGACGAACCTCGCCATGTTCGAGAAAAAAGAGGGGAACAGGATATTTCCCGTAAACCGGTATTTTAAAAGTGATTATATCAGCAGCAAACTGCTGCGTTCCTTTTTCAGTTATACCCTGAGTTTCCTTTTGGGCATTGTCTTGTGGGTGCTCTGCGATATTGAGAAGTGGCTGAATGTCATGTGGATCGAGAGCCTCATTGAACTGGGAATGAAGGTGGGAGCGATCTATCTGGCCGGACTGGTGGTCTACCTCATCATAAGCCTGTGCATTTATGCGAGGCGATACGATTACGCAAGCCGCGGGATGAAGGTCTATATGGCAAAACTGAAGAGGCTGGACAAACGGTATGAAGGTAATTCCAGACCCGGAACGCGGACTAAAGGAGGACGGACCCAATGATGAGTCTTCTTGTTTTCAAGGAACGATTAAAGGAATTTTATGCAAAGTTTGACATTTATATCACGCCGGTAATCAAGTTTGTATACAGTTACCTTGCGTTCTGGCTGATGAACCGGAATATCGGTTTCATGGCAAAACTCACGAATCCGCTCGTTCCTCTGGTGCTGGCGCTGGCGTGCTCGTTTCTGCCATACAGCGCGATCAGCTTTCTGGCTGCGGCGTTTATGCTGGCCCACTTATGGGCGGTATCCTTTGAGGTTACACTGGTTATGGCGGTGTTTGTCCTGGTGGTTGCACTTTTATACTACGGTTTCCATCCCGGTGACAGCTGCCTTCTGATCCTCACACCGATCTTTTTCGTACTGAAGATTCCGTACGCGATTCCACTGATTGTCGGCCTTTCAGGCGGCATGATTTCCGTGATTCCGGTGGGCTGCGGCATTTTTATCTATTATACGCTTCTGTATGTCAAACAGAACGCGGGGGTTCTGACCAATGAGATATCAGCCGATATGATGCAGCGCTTTTCCCAGATCGTGAAGAGCCTCTTCGGCAATAAGCTGATGTTAGTGCTGATTGCGGCTTTTGCGGCTGCGATCATTGTAGTGTTCATTCTTAAGAATATGTCTTTCGACTACTCCTGGATCATCGCTATTGTGGCGGGAACCATCGCCCAGCTGGTGGTGATTTTTATCGGAGATATTACCATGGATGTATCAGTTCCGGTAAGTGAGCTCATTATAGGAGTGGTGGTTTCTTTAATCCTGTCGGGGATTTATACGTTTTTCGTCTTCGCAGTGGATTATTCGCGGACCGAATACGTTCAGTTTGAGGATGACGATTATTATTATTACGTGAAGGCGGTGCCGAAGATGACGGTGAGCACGCCCGACGTAAAGGTTCAAAAAATAAATGCCAGAAAACTCCAGAGACCACAGCGTTAGGCGAAACTGGAAAAAGGGAGGTGGACTTTCGTGGCAGATATTATAGATGGATTATATTCCTGGGTTTCCTTCTTACCAAGGATAACCAAGACGAATCTCGTTGAGATTATTATCATAGCGATACTGCTTTATGAGCTGCTTGTCTGGATTATGAATACGAGAGCCTGGACTCTCTTAAAAGGAATTCTGTTAATACTGTTTTTCTATGTGCTGACCTATATCTTCCGTCTTGATAATATCAAGTGGATTTTAAATACGATAGCGACGCCGGCAGTGACGATGGCGATCGTGATCTTCCAGCCGGAGCTTCGAAAGGCGCTGGAACAGCTGGGAAGCAGAAACCCGCTTACAGGAATTCTTACCTTTGATGACGGAAAGGACAATTCCGCATTTACCGACCGGACGATCAACGAGCTGGTGAAAGCTACTTTCGAGATGGCCAAGGTAAAGACGGGAGCGCTCATGGTGATTGAGCGCGGCGACTCCTTAAAGGAGATCGAACGAACCGGCATTGAAATAAACGGTCTGGTGTCAAGCCAGCTTCTGATTAATATATTCGAACACAACACACCACTCCACGATGGGGCGGTGGTCATACACGGTAACCGGGTGGCGGCTGCGACATGCTACTTACCGCTGTCCGACAACATGTCTATCAGCAAGGAACTGGGAACGAGGCACCGTGCCGCGGTCGGCGTCAGCGAGGTAACAGACAGTCTGACCATCGTGGTGTCTGAGGAGACGGGGCGTGTCTCTGTCGCTTCGGAAGGCGGCTTAAAGCGCGCGGTTGACGCGGATGCGCTGCGGGAACTGCTTATGGATATCAAACACGTGGAAGGAGAAGGCAGCAGATTTAAGATATTGAAGGGAAGGCGGAAAAATGAAGGAAAAGTTGCTAAATAATCTCGGCCTGAAAGTCGTTTCTCTCGTTCTTGCCTTTGTTATCTGGATGGCGATTGTTAATATTTCCAATCCCGTTGTTTCCGGACAGCCGTTTACAATTCCGGTGGATGTCCGTAATGAGGAGATCCTGGATAATGCCAATCTGACGTATGAAATTATCGGCAAGGACAGCGTTACGGTGAGTTACCAGGTAAACACGAGAAACAGCTCGCTGTTTCGGGAATCCGATTTCAGCGCGTATATTGATTTAAAGGACTATAACGATGTGACAGGCGCGGTGCCGGTCACCATAGAGGTCAACAAAAACAAGGTATCCCTGATCAGAAACGGGGAAGTGACGGCGAAGCCAATGGTTCTCCATGTGAAAACGGAAGCCATGCAGAATAAGAAGTTCGACTTAAAGGTGAATTACGTAGGAGAGGTGGAAGACGGTTACGCGTCAGGAATTACTACTCTGTCCTCCGATTACGTGGTGGCGCGCGCGCCGGAATCCGTGATTGGCAAGATTGCGTCGATCGGCATTGAGATTAACCGGGAAGGTGCCAATGCGGACTTAGACGGCTACGTAACGCCCAAATGCTATGACGCGAACGATAAAGAACTGACGGATCTCGGAGACGAACTGACGATTACTCCGGAAAGCATCCATTATAACATGGCGATCCTGAAGGCCAAGGAACTGACACTGAATTTCGAAGTGAAGGGAACCGTGGCCCCCGGCTACCGGTTCACAGGAGTGGAGAGCGACTTGAAATCCGTTCCCGTGGTTGCGACGAAGTCAGTGCTGGCGTCTGTCAATGCGCTATCTGTTGTCGATGACAAGCTTACCATCGACGGAGCGACTACAGACAAGGTGATCCATCTTGATCTGAACGATTATCTGCCTCCGAGCACGACGATCGCACCGAATGCCCAGAGCCAGGTGACGGTTACCTTAAAGGTAGAACCACTGACGACAAAGTCCTACACTCTTAAGCTGGCCGATTTAGCCAGCAGTGGTTCAGACCCTGATTATGAGTATACCTTCAGCAAGGACAGCGTAGATGTGACGGTCAGGGGGCTGAAGGAGGATTTGGATACACTGGATATCAGGGATATGAATGCCGCGCTCGATATGACCGGCCTGGAGCCTGGAACCCATGCAGGTAAGCTTACCTTCGAGGTGGGAGAAGGGTTTGAAGTGGTGAATTATTCTGACTTTGAAGTGACGGTTGTCTCTGATAACGAGGATGAGAGTGAAGGCCCTGGACAGACGACAGCTGACCAGGAGACGGATGAAGCAGCAACCGCCGGTACTTCAAAAAAAGCAGCAGAATAAGAATCAGTAACGATGTGTGGAGGGATAGAATATGGTCAGTGCTAAAGTTGTCATAAAGAATCCTACCGGCCTGCATTTACGGCCGGCGGGGATTCTTTGTAAGGAAGCTATGAACTTCAAGTCTTCGGTGAATTTTCGTTTTAAGAATACCACCGCCAATGCAAAGAGCGTGCTCAGTGTATTGGGCGCCTGCGTAAAAAGCGGCGATGAGATTGAATTCGTCTGTGAGGGAGTGGACGAAAAAGAGGCTCTGGCTGCCATGGTTCAGGCTGTCGAAGACGGACTGGGCGAATAAATCTATTTTATAATTAATAAGGAGGTCTTGTTATGATGAAAGGAACAAGCGCATCTGCAGGTATCGGCATTGGGAAAGCCGCTATCGTGGAAGAGACAGAACTGGTGATTAAGAAGGAGACGATCTCCGATGCAGCAGCTGAGAAGGAACGTTTTCATGCGGCCCTAAATCAGGCGATGGAGGAGACGGATGCTCTGGCTAAGGATCTGGCTACGAGAGTGGGAGAGAAGGAGGCCGAGATTTTAAACGGCCATTTAATGCTTCTTTCTGATCCGATGCTGACAGGCGAGATTGAGAACACGATCGCAGGGGAGAATGCGTGCAGTGAATATGCGATCGAGAATGTCTGCAACATGTATGCCGATATGTTCGCGTCCATGGGAGACGAGCTGATGCAGCAGAGAGCAACCGATATGCGTGATATCAAGACACGTATGCAGAAGATATTACTCGGGGTCAGTTCCGTGGATATCGCCTCACTGCCGGCTGGCAGCATCATCGTTGCAAAGGATTTAACCCCATCCATGACGGCCGGTATCAATCCGGACAATGTATGTGGTATCGTAACGGAATTAGGCGGAAAGACCTCTCACAGCGCGATTCTGGCAAGAGCCCTGGAGATCCCGGCGGTAGTTGCGGTAGAGGGTTTTTTAAAAAATGTAAAAGACGGAGATACTGTGGTTCTGGACGGATCGGAAGGAATCGTATTCGTGAATCCGGAGGAAACGGTCACTGCGGAATATGAGACAAAGAGAACCGCTTATTTAAAAGAAAAGAAGGAACTGGACCAGTACATCGGCAAGCCAACTGTAACGAAGGATGGCGTGACCATCGAACTGGTGGCCAACATCGGCAAACCCGAAGATGTGGACAAGGTTCTTCAGTACGACGCGGAAGGCATTGGCCTGTTCCGTACAGAATTCCTGTTTATGGACCGGAATTCCATGCCGACTGAGGACGAGCAGTTCGAGGCGTATCAGAAGGTAGCCATTGCCATGAACGGCAAGCCTGTGATTATCCGTACACTGGATATCGGCGGCGACAAAGAGATTCCATATATGGGATTAAAGAAAGATGAAAATCCATTTCTGGGCTACCGGGCCATCCGATTCTGCCTGGACCGCAGGGAAGATGTATACGGACCGCAGCTTCGTGCGCTTCTGCGCGCTAGTGCGTTCGGCAATATTAAGATCATGGTTCCGATGGTAACATGCCTGGAGGAATTCCGGGAAGCGAAGGCGATGATCGAAGAAGTGAAGGCAGAGCTTGATTTAAAGGGAATCGCCTATAAGAGAGATATCCAGGTGGGTATCATGGTGGAGACCGCAGCCGCGTCCTTAATGGCCGATGCGTTCGCGAAGGAAGTGGATTTCTTCAGCATTGGAACAAATGACTTAACACAGTACACCATGTCGGTAGACAGAGGAAATGACAAGGTATCCTACCTTTACTCCCCGTTAAACCCGGCCGTACTCCGCAGCATCCGCCACATCATCCAGTGCGGCCGCAAGGAGGGCATCATGGTAGGCATGTGCGGCGAAGCGGCCAGCGATCCGCTGATGATTCCGCTGCTGCTGGCATTTGGCTTAAATGAGTTCAGTATGAGCGCTTCCGCAGTCTTAAACGCAAGAAAGCTGATCACAGGCTACAGTATCGCAGAACTGCAGTCCATCGCCGATCAAGCCATGTCATTCGTGACAGCGGGCGAAGTTGAGGCATACATGCGCGAACTGCAGTGAGCAGTGCGAAAAAGAGCGAAGGAAAATATGCGTTGTGCCTGCACATAAGCAGATTTTTCTTTGATCTTTTTCATAGGGCGAATGCCCGCGACCGAGACGAAGCGGAGCGGAGTCGAGGTGCACTGCGGAGTTGAACGAAGCGTTCACAGTCTGCAATGCAGGGTCGAGCTGAATTTACGAATTATAAAATCCTGAAAGGAAGGCAGCTGTCGCATTGGCGGCTGCCTTCCTGTGATGAAGGAGACAAACTAATATGGGTGTATATCTGATTTGTTACGCAGCCAGTTATCTGTTTGCGAGGGCGGGGTATTACTGGCTTTCGGGCCTTGTTCTCATCCTGGCGGCTGTCTGGCTGTACTGGTACGATTATAAGAGGACGGAGAATATCATTCATCTTCGCGGGCTTTTCTCCCTGTTCTGGGTTGGAGGACAGGGGATTGCGTGTCTGAAGCTGTCTGAGCTGTCGTCGGACTGGAATATAGTCACATGGCTCTGTTTCCTGGTGGCGCTTTTAGGCTTTTGGGTGATGTATGAGTTTCTGATGAGGGCTCAGGGAGAGTCGGGAGGCCAGCGTTCCAGATGGTTTAATTTTCAGGGCTATGAGAGGCCGCTGTTCTGGTCCATGGTCATCGTTACCGCGGTGTCCTTGGGTGCGTTTCTGGCAGAGGCCCTGATCCTGGGATTCATTCCGTTTTTCGTACGGGGCGTGCCGCATGCGTATTCGACCTTCCATATCACGGGAGTTCACTATTTTACGGTTTCATGCGTCCTGGTGCCGGCGCTGTCCGTGCTCTATTTCTGTATCGAACAGGGGCGGAACGGCGTGCGTATGGTGCTGGTGATCCTCATGGATCTGATCGCCTGTGCGATTCCGGTCCTCTGCGTGTCCCGTTTCCAGCTGATTCTGGCTGTAGGGCTGGCAGTGCTCACGTATATTGCCATGGATAACCGGCTGAAGATTTCTTACGCCATAGGCCTTGTGCTGGGAATGATCCCCATCTATGTGCTGCTGACCTTTGCGAGAGGCCATGACGTTTCGTATTTAAATGGAATCTTCCAGATGAAGAACAGCGAGATGCCGATCTTTGTCACACAGCCTTACATGTATATTGCCAATAACTACGATAACTTTAACTGTATGGTGGAATGGCTTCCATCCCATACCTTCGGCCTTCGGATGCTGTTCCCACTGTGGGCGCTGACCGGACTCAAGTTCCTGGTTCCCTCCCTGGTGGATTTTCCGATCTATGTGACGAAGGAGGAGCTGACGACGGTCACGCTGTTTTACGATTCCTTCTATGATTTTGGAATCATCGGCGTCGTTCTGTTTGCCTGTATTCTGGGCGCGGTCGCATTTCTGCTGGTTCGGATGATGAAGCGGATACGCAATCCGGTGGGCTATCTGTTTTATGCCCAGTTTGCGATGTATCTGGTGCTGTCCTTCTTCACCACATGGTTCAGCAATCCGGCCACCTGGTTTTATTTGATTATTACAGGCCTGCTGTGGGGCTTCTGCTCCTGGCGTAATGACGGAAGACACGGGTAATCCTGAGAGGCGGGATAACCCCGTGTCTTTCGCCTGTTCTCCGGCACTAAGTGCCTTCGAACAATTTTGTATTGCAGATATTTACAGAAAGAGGAGTAAGCAATGGAAAAAGAAGATATCAGAGTAACACACGTCATCATACATATTCTGGATTCCACCGTGGGGACGGCGGTGATGTCGGGGGGCCTTTTGGAGCACGGTTCCGATTTTTCCGATTTTGTGAGAAGCCATATTTACCGGGTCATGACCAGCGACGAGGGAAAATCCTGTCAGTTTGACGGGGATTCCCCGGTTTACCAGATGGTCTCGGAGATGGATGAGGACACGTTTATCCAGAAGTCTCAGGAGATCGCCCAGAAGCTGTTTGACATCATGTATTCCAACATCGAGATTCCGTCCGCGGATTTGATGGTGGTGCGGTACGACGCGGGACAGCAGTGCGGAATCGCCCTGCTTAAGATGAACTATAAGTCCTCCTATACTCATATGACGAACTATACGGAAAATGGAAACTGCAACGACATTATCCGGCAGAACGCCATTCTTCCTGCGGAAAATCAGAAGCTGGCAGAGGCGTGTCTGATCGACTTAAATGATTACTCTCTGCGTGTGATGGAAAAAAAGTATGAGGTCAACGGGGTGAAGACCAATTACTTCTCCCAGATGTTTTTGCAGTGCCACGGCAGCATGTCTCCGAAAACGGAGCTCTCGATCGTAACCAAGGCAGTAGAACAGGTGCAGAAGGGATATTATGATGAGTCTGAGCAGTGGGAAGCCCACATGGAGGCGAAGAGCATCTTAAGCCAGGAGCTGGCGGAGCAGGGCAGCATCGACATTCCCACCGTAGCGGAAAAGATTTTCCACGAAAAACCGGAACTGAAGGAAGAATTTACGGAAAAGATGGAAAAATACAATCTTTCGGAAAAACAGGTGACACCTCAGAATCCATCCACCACCAAAAAATTCGAAAAACAGTATCTGACCACGGACACCGGTATCGAGATTAAGATTCCCATGGAGGAATATCAGAACAGAAACTCAGTGGAATTTATTACGAACGCGGATGGGAGCATATCCGTGCTGATTAAAAACATAGGGAGCATTACCAGCAGGTAATGCTCCCTATGTTTTTTGTTGTCATTTATGTATTTATTCTTTATGAATCCATATCTTCGTCCGATCCCTTACCCGATTTGCGATCTTCCTTATCCGATCCCTGATCCGGCAATTCCCCGGTCTTCTGTGCGGCGGCTCTCTTTGCCTTTTCTTCCGCATAGATCCTGTCGATCTTCCGGTTATGGCGCCGGACGATGGAAATAACAATAGCCGCGAGTAGGGCTAACGGAATCCAGAAAGGACATGTGGTGATGAAGAGGATCAGTAAATTGGTCAGGGCTGTGACGATGGACTCGAAATTCTTTGCGAGCCCGTTTTTAATTCGTGCTCCGGTCGTCTCCGGTGTGACAGGCGTGTAGGCCGTCACTTCTGAAATGCTTAAATAGACGGTGCTGTAATCCACCTGATTGTCGTAGAGGCGAAGCTGGGATTCCATGGATTCCAGCTGGTAGCGGATATCAGAGAGCCGCTGTTCCAGCGTGATGACCGTATCGATGGACTCGGCCTTCTCCAAAAACTGCCAGATGCGTTCCTGCTCGATCTCCAGTGACTTTTTCCGGCTTTCCACGTCGCTGTACTGGAGTGTTACGTCCTGCGTGGACTCTGATTTGTTGGTGACGTTCCCGCTGTCACTGACTGCGCCCACGAAACGGTCCAGTTTATCGTTGGGGATGCGTGCGGTGATGTTGCCGTACCGGGGAACGGGCTCTCCGCGATAGTTCAAGCTGGTGCCGGAGATATCGGACTGTTCAATGTACCCCCCTGCTTCAGACAGTTTGGCATTGATGCCGGAGATCATCTTGTCGAATTCTTCCGTCTCCACCTGCATCGTGATGTTGCGGATCAGTTTGCGCCCTTCTGGCAGGAGCGGAGTACCTGACGTATCCATCTCCAGTTCGCCGCCGGAACCGCTTTCGGATTTCTGAGATGCAGAGTCATAGGTCATGGAGGTGTTTGACACGGTTTCGGCGGCTGCCTCGGTATAAGCCGCCGTTGTTTCTGCTACCATTGAAGATTTGCTGCCCGAGCCGCATGCGGTGATTCCGACCACAGCGGCAAAGAGCGGAATCATAAGTGAAACCACTTTTTTCATAATAATTCTCCTCCCTGAGAATGGATTAAATTTGGTTTCAGGGCGTACAGATGACAGAAAGCAATTTTCTACTACGCCCTAGTAAGAGAATACCATGGCAGAAAATGGATTGCAACGAAAGTAATAAAGGATTAAGAAAATATTAGATGTTTGGAAACAATATTAAGATAAAATGAAAAACAAATCTGCAAAGACGAAATAAAAGAGAAAGAATGCATACTTGACAGTCTATATAAAAGGCGGTACCATAGACTTATAGAAAAAGGAATCGCGCTGGGATTATCGGAAGGTTCCGGTGCGGGGAAGGGAGAAATAATATGGGGAAGAAGTGGATGACCGCTGTTGTTGCCGCGGCGCTCAGTGTGGTAATGGCATCATCGGCATTTGCCGGAACCTGGGAGAATCAGGAGGGAAGATGGAAGTATCACAACGATGACGGCAGCTATGCGGCAGCCCAGTGGGTAGAGGACCAGGGAACCTGGTATTACGTGGAGCAGGACGGCTTTATGAAGACCGGCTGGTTCCAGGCTGGCGCCGGAGTATGGTACTATTTTGATGAGAATACGGGGGCCATGGTTTCTGGCACAACCCGGAATATCGGGGGAACCGATTATACGTTTGACGGTTCCGGAGCGTGGGTACAGCCGCAGGTACGGCTGAATGACGGCTGGAACGGGACGACCTACGTGAACCGGCTGGTTGGATACCAGATTACACTGCCGGATTCCTATCAGGCTGTTTCGGGGAATACCGTCTCTCTGCCGGAGGAGGCACAGTATGACATGGTGGCATCAGCGCCCGACGGCAACAGTATCATCGTCACCGCCATTATCAATATGTCTGAGCTGGACGGGGAAAACTGGTCGGATGAGGAACTGGCCTATTACTTTAAATATATTTATAGAAGCGAAAGCGATGTCATCGGCGCTTCCTTCAACGATCTGGGGTTCGCAAAGATCACGTTAATACAGAGTGAAGAGGGGATTGCCGATGTCTATTTCAAACGCTGCGGCTCCTATGTACTGATGATTGAGACCGTGTTTATTCCATCGAGATGGCAGGAGATTGACGATATTCTCCATACGATGAAGATTCCAAACTGATGGATTCCAAACGGCTGGATTCCAAACGGATGACAGGATAAGAATTACGCACGGGCGAAGCGGTATGCCCTTTTGGCAGGCAGCCTGTTATCCAGGCTGCCTGTTTTACGTCTTCTTCGCATCGGAGGGGGTGGATTCAAAGTATTTTTTGTACGCCCTGGAAAAGGTAGAATAGTTTTTAAAGCCGCAGTCAAAGCATACATTGGTAACGGGCGTCCCGCTGCGAAGCAGATCCCGCGCCAGCAAAAGGCGTTTTTCGGTTATGTAATTACCAAGGGTATAGCCGGTGGCCTGTTTGAACAGGTGCATCAGATGGTAGCGGCTTAAATAAGCGGCGTCGGCGATTTGATCTACGGTCAGATCCTCTGTCAGATGCCCGGCTATGAATTCCATGACTGCGGAGATTCTGCGGTCGCCGGTGCCGGGGGAGATGTATTCCACCCGTCCGGTCAGGGCGGCGCGGTTTAATTTGATCATGAACTCCAGAAATACCACCTGGCAGTACAGCTCTTTCGCGTATCCATCGTGGGCGCAGGCGTATTCTAAATCGGTGATGGTCTTAAAGAGTCCGCTCTTCTCCAGCGAATGAATCCGCAGCACGTTGGAACGCAGCTCCTTCGCCTTATGGAAGCAGTCGCTTAAGTCGTAGGTGTCGGACCGGTAGGAGGTGATGAAGCGGGGGGAGAGGTAGACGATGATCCGTTCATAGGGAACCGACGGATCGATGTCCGGCCTGTGAATATCGTTATGGCTCACAAGTACGATATCGTAAGGCTGCAGCTCATACGCCTGGCCTTCGATCCGGTATGTCACACGGCCTCGGATGAAGATGATAATTTTATCGAAATCGTGGTAGTGGTATTCAAAATCCTGTTTTTTTGTATCGGTCAAATGGAACAGCCGAAAGTCGCTGTTTAGGTATCCTCTTTTTTCATAGCCGGTCATAAGTTCTTGTTTCCTTTCCTTAACGGTTCTATTATACAGCAATAGACACAATATGCAATAAAAACAGCATAATATCGATAGAAATGATAAATAATGCTGGCTATAATAGAGGGAAAGAATGAATGACAAAAGAGGGAATTTATCATGAAGATTATTGTTTTAGCAGGCGGATACAGTCCAGAGCGGGATGTGTCCCTGTCCTCGGGCTCTTTAATTGCCAATGCGCTGATGGAGCGGGGCCATGAAGTCTTTTTCCTGGATCCCTGGCTGGGAATTAAGGCAGGGGAGCGGGTTCATTACAGGACCAGGGAAGAAGGGCTGGGCTTTGCTTACGAAATCGGCGGGGAAGCCCCTGACTTAGAGCTGCTCGGAGCAGAGACCGGTGCGAAAAAATCACTGATTGGCCCTGGCGTTCTGGAGGCATGTCGGGAGGCGGACATGGTGTTTATCGCGCTCCACGGCAGCACAGGAGAGAACGGGCAGATCCAGGCAGTACTGGAGGCGTACGGAATTCCCCATACGGGCAGCGGTTATATGGGAAGCTTACTGGCAATGGATAAGAATATTTCCAAGATTTTGATGCGGGCGGCCGGAGTGGCTACTCCTGACTGGTATCTTGCAGAAAGGGGAAAATGCAGTCAGCCAGAATTCCTGCCCTGTGTCGTAAAGCCTCTGGACTGCGGTTCCAGTGTGGGAGTCACAATCGTAGACAAGGAAGAAGAATGGCATACGGCGCTGGAAGCCGCATTTTCCTATGGCGACCGCGTGCTGGTGGAGAAAAAGATTACGGGACGGGAATTCTCTGTAGGCGTACTGGGCGGAAGAGCCCTGCCCGCTATAGAGATCATACCGGAAAAAGGATTTTACGATTATAAAAACAAGTACCAGCCCGGCATGACCAGAGAGATCTGTCCGGCCGGGATCGATGAAAAGCAGGAGTCAAGGCTGGAAGCCGCCGCTCTGACGGTTCATCGTATCCTGGAACTGGGATACTATTCCAGAGTCGATTTTCTGATGGATGGAGACGGCGCCATCTACTGTCTGGAAGCCAACACTCTTCCGGGTATGACGCCTTTCAGCCTTCTTCCGCAGGAGGCGGAGGCAGCCGGAATCACATATCAGGAATTATGCGAAGCAATTGTTAAAAACGGGAAAGGAGCCGCATTATGAAGATTACGTTAGAGAAATACCATGGACTCGGAAACGATTACCTGATTTTTGATCCGAATAAAAATGAATTAAAGCTCTCAAAGGAGGCGGTACGGCTGATCTGCAACCGCAATTTTGGCGTCGGATCGGACGGCCTTCTCGTTGGCCCGATTCTGGGGGAAGACAAGATGACGGTGAAGATCTTGAACCCGGATGGCAGCGAGGCGGAGTTAAGCGGAAACGGTGTCCGGATATTCGGCAAATACTTAAAAGATGCGGGCTATGTGCAGAAAAATCATTTTTTGGTCAATACCTTAAGCGGGGAACAGCAGATCCACTACCTGAATGAGGAAGGAACGAGAATCAAGGTTTCCATGGGGCATTTAAGCTTCTGGAGCGACGAAATCCCGATGACAGGTCCGAGGCGTGAAGTCTTAAATGAAACGATGATGTTCGGCAGCATTCCGTACCGGGTGACCTGTGTCTCCATCGGCAATCCTCACTGCGTGATCTGGCTGAGCGATATCTCAAAGGATCTGGCCTGCCGCATCGGCCGTCACTCCGAAGCGGCTGAGTGTTTCCCGGAAAAGGTAAACACCGAACTCCTCAGGGTGGTGGACAGGACCAACATCGAAATCGAGATCTATGAGAGAGGCGCGGGCTATACCCTCGCATCCGGAACCAGCGGCTGCGCCGCCGCCGGAGCAGCCTACAAGATGGGCCTCACCGATCCCAAGATGTACGTCCACATGCCGGGCGGAGTGCTTGAAGTGGAAATCGAGGAGGACGGCTCCGTCCTGATGACCGGAGACGTGGGCTACGTCGGTAAATTTACCTTATCTCACGAAATGGTAGAGCAGCTGCGCAGCCTGTGAGTCCTGGAGCGTGTTTGAAAAATGCTTTCTGCCAGCTGTGCGTCACACTTTGTGGGAGATTTGGCCCCGATGAAGGAGGCGTAGTGGGCTACGCTGACTGAATTGGGGCCAAATATGCCGCGAAGTGGGGCGTGCAGATGGCGGGAATGATTTTTCAAACACGCTCTGGTATTGACAGCTTGAAAAGCGGGTGAAACTTGACGCAAGGATGTATCCTGTATACATCTGTATGCGGGCAAATTTCACCCGCTTTTTCGTTCTGTACCGCAATTTTCCCCGCCCAACATCAATTTCGTTTTGTTGACGTACCCCCTCCCATAGCTTATAATAGATAATAATTGCGATAGAATGCCGGCGGTATTGACTGCGGCAGAGAGGCGGAACGTATGGATCAATTGCCAGTGGCTGGAGAAGGTACCGGCATTTATGTTATAGACGAAGATTACAGGATTGTCTACTTCAATGAAACAGCAAAGGCTGTCTGCCCGAATTTAAGAGTAGGGATCACCTGTTATCAGGGAATCTGTAATGGAGATTCTCCATGCAGCGGCTGTCCGGGCATGAAGGAGGACTGCAGCCATATTCTGTTTTACGACGCGGTAAACCGGCAGTGGCTTGAATTGTCGTCGGGACAGGTTGAGTGGCCTGGGTGCGGGCGGTGCTGGCTGATGCTCTTTAAGATTGTGGACAGGCAGAGCAGGAGCCTGTTTTACGATTTGACGGAGACCAGTGTCTATGAAGAGCTGTTCGAGTTAAACCTGGCAGAGAATACCTATAAGATACTCTTCCATCAGAATGGGAAATACGTGATTCCCGCCATGGAGGGAAGCCTGGATACCATGTGTATGGAGGTTGCGGATCATATGATTGATCCGGAGGACCGGGAGCGTTTCCTGGAGTTCTGGAATTTTGATACGCTGTCACAGCGCCTGAGCGGAAAAAACCACACCATAAGAGGGGAATTCCGGAAGCTTCTTGTGTCCGGGGAGTACTGCTGGGTGGCCCAGACCGCCGTGCTGCTGCGGACGGGGGAGCAGGATAAGACGGTTATCATGGTCTTTATCCAGGACATCGATCAGCAGAAGAAGCAGGAGACTGCGGCCCCGGACAGAGGCGGAAGCAGGCTGGAAGAGAAGGATTCCATGACGGGACTGTACCGGTACGGCCTGTTTCTGGAGAGAGCGGAACAGTTTCTCCGGGAAAAGCGCGGCATAAGGTTCAGCATGGTCGCCATCGATATTGAGCATTTCAAGCTGTTTAACGAATGGTTCGGGGAGGAGGCCGGGGACCGGTTCCTGATCAGCATTGCGGAGCAGTTAAAAGAAGTCGAAAAGCAGTGCGATTCCATGGCCGGCTATATGGGCGGCGATGATTTTGCCATCATCATTCCGAGAGACGAGTCGGTTCTTGGGAATCTGGAGCGGGGAATTAAGCATTTTGTGAAGCAGTACGGGGGAAGCGCCGGCTTCCTTCCAGCCTTCGGTGTCTATGAGATAGAGGATTGGAATCTATCCGTCAGCATGATGTATGACAGAGCCTCCATCGCCCTTTCCACGGTCAAGGGGAATTACCTAAACCGTACAGGGCGGTACGACGCGGGAATGAAAAAGAAGATGGAGGACGACCAGGTGCTTCTGTCGGAGGTTCAGAGGGCCCTGGACAACCGGGAGTTTATCTTCTACGCCCAGCCCCAGTGCAATATGCTGACGGGAAAGATTATCGGACTGGAATCGCTGGTCAGATGGAACCATCCCGTAAGGGGCATCGTACAGCCGGGAGAATTTATTCCCCTTCTGGAGAGCAACGGCTTTATTACCAATCTGGACCTTTACGTCTGGGATATGGTGTGCGGAAGGCTTCACGACTGGATCGCTGCGGGGCATAAGCCGATTCCGATCGCGGTCAATGTCTCCAGAATCGATATCTATTCCATGAACGTTACGAATACGTTTGCAGAGCTTACGAGCCGGTATGAGATCGATCCGGCGCTCCTGGCCATCGAGATCACGGAAAGCGCCTACGCCGAGGATTACAATCTCATTCGCCAGGTGGTGATCGATCTGCGGAATGCGGGCTTTACCGTCTTTATGGACGACTTTGGAAGCGGATACTCCTCGCTCAACATGTTAAAGGATGTAAATGTGGATGTCATCAAGATCGACACGAAATTTCTGGATATGAACGAGTACAGCCAGAACCGCGGCATGGGAATCCTGGAGACCATCGTCCGCATGGCGAGGCTGACGCAGCTGCGGGTGATCGCGGAGGGCGTGGAGAAAAAGGAGCAGGTGGATTTCCTGAGAAATGTGGGCTGTATCTACGGGCAGGGCTATTACTACTACCGTCCGATGCCGATCGAACAGTTTGAACCGCTGCTTCTCCATGAAGAGAATGTGGATTACCGTGGCATTCAGGCCCATCAGCTGGAGGAACTCCGCCTGGAGGACCTTGTCAATAAGGATGTGACCAGCGAGGCAATCCTCAATAATATGCTGGGCGGAATGGCCCTTTACGATGTCTGCGGGGAAAAGATCGAGCTGCTTTCTGTGAACGAGGGGTATTACCGGGTGACCGGCTGTAATCCCATCGATCTGGAGGAACGCAGGAAATTTATTATGGCGCAGATACACGAGGATGACCAGGGCAAGGTGCTGGAGCTCTTCGAGGCGGCCTGCAGAAATCCGCTGAAGGGATCGGAAGGCATCATACGGCGCTACAGGCTGAGCGGAGAGCTGATGTGGATCTCCCTGCGCATCTTTTTCTTAAAGGAAAGGGATGACCACAGGCTGTTCTATGGATCGGTCAGCGACGTGACAAAGGTAAAGCGACAGGAAGAGAGGCTGGCTTCCTCCCAGCGGATTCTCGCGGATGTCCTGAATATTAACGGAGATGAAGGCGCATTTGAGCCCCAGATGCTTAAGACGGCCGGAGAATCCATTCAGCTGCAGAACGACGAACTGGAGTTTCTGGATTCCGGCGTTCCGGGCGGTTTTCATTGCTGCCGGTGGACGGAGGACATGGAGCTTCTCTATGTCAGCAGGCGTTTTCTGGAAATTCTCGGGATTACCGGTCGTGAGCTGGAGGAGGAGTATCAGAATCAGATGGCTTCGCTCATCCATCCCGGTGACCGGGACCGGGTGCTGTCCGCTGTTATGGCGGAGGAACAGACCGTATACAGCCTGGAATTTCGTATGCGTACGAAGGCGGGATATGTATGGATCCGCTATCAGGCGAGACGAAAACACTGGAATGGCACCACATTTGTATACGGAGTCATCCTGGATATCGATGAGATCATGGCATTGCGCCAGGAGATAAAAGAGTGCAGAAAACGATTGGAAGAACTGGAGCGGTGCAGGCCTGCACCGATGGATCTGCTGACGGGTCTCCATAACCGGGAGACGGGGATTCCCCTGATGAAGGAGTGGATATCCAGGCGCAGAGGCCAGCCGTCCGCGCTGGCACTGTTCCGGTTTCACGGGTTTCCAGAGGTGAATGAGGCGCTGGGACAGATGAGCGGGGAACGGATCCTGGTGAACAGCGTGGATAAGCTGAAGCGCTTTTTCCGTGAGGAGGATATCGTCTGCCGGATCAGCGGCTATGAGATCCTGGTGCTCTGTAAAAATATCGGGAGCAGGGATATGTGCAGGAAGCTGGAACAGCTGATGGCGGATATGAAGATGGAGCTGTCCCTGGAGTCGGCAAAGATCCGGCCTTCCATCAACGCGGGATATGTGATGGCCGCGGACGGAAGCGCAGACTTTGATGATCTTTACGAAAAGGCGGAGCAGGCGCTTGAAACGGCGTCTTCCCAAGGGAAAGGCATCTGCCTGCGCTGCGGAGAAGACATCGTGGATTAGCCGGAAATGAGACCGTGAGCCGGGGAACTGCCAGGTGTGAAAAGACGCCTGCAGCTGTCCCCGGCTCTTCATTTTTGTTATAGACCTTGAGTTCCTGGTATGGTATACTATGAGCACTTGGTGAGGTAGTTTACGCAATGCAGCACCAGCCATAAATTCAGAAAAAAGTGAGGGAATGAGGATATGATAGCTGAGAAGATGAGGCCCCTTGTTGAGAATAATTCTGCCATTCGGGCCATGTTTGAAGAAGGAAAACGCCTGGCCGCCATCTACGGACCGGAAAATGTCTATGATTTCAGCCTTGGCAATCCCAATGTACCGGCGCCGGAGGCGGTGAACCGGGCGATTACGGATATCGTGGCGGAAGAAGCGTCTACCATGGTCCATGGTTACATGAGCAACGCGGGCTTCGAGGATGTCCGGGATACGGTGGCACAGTCGCTGAACCGGAGATTCGGCACACAGTTTCATCTGGAGAATATTCTGATGACCGTGGGCGCAGCCAGCGGTATGAACGTTATTTTAAAGACGGTTCTGGATCCGGGAGACGAAGTGATCGTATTTGCCCCCTATTTTATGGAGTACGGCGCCTATGTGAGAAATTACGACGGAGTGCTGGTGACGGTGTCCCCGGATACCTCCTCATTTCAGCCGAATATCTCGGAGCTGAAGGAGAAGATTACGAGACGGACGAAGGCGGTCATCATCAATACGCCGAACAATCCCACCGGAGTGGTCTATTCGTCGGAGACGCTGGAACAGATTGCGGCAGTTATGAAGGCGAAGGAAGAGGAGTACAGGACTTCCATCGTGCTGATATCGGACGAGCCCTACCGGGAGCTGGCGTATGACGGGGTGGAGGTGCCTTATGTGACGCCGTTCTACCATAACACCGTTGTCTGCTACTCTTACAGCAAGTCCCTGTCGCTTCCGGGAGAGCGGATCGGGTATCTGGTGATTCCGGATGAGCTGGAGGATTCAAAGGCTGTCATCGCAGCGGCGACCATTGCCAACCGTGTTCTCGGCTGCGTGAACGCTCCTTCGCTGATGCAGCGGGTGATCATGCGCTGTATTGACGAGAAGGTAAACGTGGAGGCCTATGACAGGAACCGGAATCTCCTTTACAACGGCCTCACGGGATTTGGCTTCGAGTGTATCCGTCCGGAAGGCGCATTCTATCTGTTTGTAAAATCTCCGGAAGCGGATGACAGGGCTTTCAGTGAAGTATGCAAGAAGCACCGCCTGCTGGTGGTGCCGGGAACCTCATTTGCCTGTCCCGGATATGTGAGAATTTCCTATTGTGTGTCTTATGAGCAGATTGAGCGGTCTCTGCCGGCCTTTGAAGCGGTTGCCGGAGAGTACGGACTTTCATGACGGGAGGAAGAGCGATGAAACCATGGGAGGCAAATATCAGAAAAGTAGTCCCTTACGTGCCGGGAGACCAGCCGAGGGGCAGCCATTTAGTCAAGTTAAATACGAATGAGAATCCCTATCCGCCGGCGCCGGGCGTAAGCGCAGCGCTTAAGGAGATGGATTACGATCTGTTCAGAAAATATCCGGATCCTGCATCCTCGGTTCTTGTGGACGCACTTTCCGAATATTATAAAGTGGATAGAGATGAAATCTTTGTAGGGGTGGGATCCGACGACGTGATCGCCATGGCGTTCATGACCTTTTTCAACTCCGATAAGCCGGTGCTTTTCCCGGACATCTCCTATTCCTTCTATCCGGTTTGGGCTGAGCTTTTCGGCGTGCCCTATGAGAAACCGGCTCTGGATGAGAATTTCAAGATTGTGAAGGAAGAGTATTACCGTGAGAACGGCGGAATTATTTTCCCTAATCCCAACGCGCCTACCGGGCTTTATATGCCGCTTTCGGAGGTGGAGGACATCGTTTCCCATAACCAGGACTCGGTGGTGATTGTGGACGAGGCCTACATTGATTTTGGCGGAACCAGCGCGCTTAAGCTGACCAGGAAGTATGAAAATCTTCTGGTTGTGCAGACTTTCAGTAAGTCGAGATCCATGGCGGGCATGAGAATCGGCTATGCCATCGGAAATCCGGCCTTAATCCGCGCCTTGAATGACGTGAAATACTCTTACAACTCCTATACCATGAATATGCCGTCCCAGATTCTGGGGGCGAAGGCCGTGGAGGACCGGGCGTATTTCCAGGATACGGTGGAGAAGATTATCCGTACGAGAGAACAGGCGAAGCTAAGGCTTCACGAGCTTGGCTTTACCTTCCCTGAATCCATGGCGAACTTTATCTTTGCTTCCCATGAGACCGCCAGGGCGAAGGACATCTATGAGGCACTCCGGCAGAACAGCATCTTTGTGCGGTACTTTAATCAGCCGCGGATTGACAACTATCTGCGCATTACCATCGGAACCGATGAGGAGATGGATGCCTTGTACCGCTTTTTGAAAGAATATCTTTAGATTTTCTTCATTTGTAATGGTTCCGGCCGGGGAGTATAATGAGGACAGGTGATGATTATGAATAATTGGAAGAAGTACTGCAGGTTAATTCTCAATATTGTCATACCCCTGCTTGTTATCTGGCTGGTCTGTTTTATAGGACCGCGTTTTTTGAAGTTTTTCCTGCCGTTTGTCATCGGCTGGATTATTGCGATGATAGCCAATCCGCTGGTGAAGTTTCTGGAAAAACGGGTGAAGATCGTGAGAAAGCACAGCTCCATGCTGATTGTGGTGGCGGTTCTGGCGCTTATTATCACGCTTCTTTACTTTGTGATTACGAAGCTGGTATCGGAAGCTGTCGGTTTCGTGGGCGACATCCCGAAGTATTATGAATCGGCTTCCGTGGAAGTCCAGAAGATGTTGATTCAAGTGGAACGGCTCCTGCAGTTCCTGCCTCAGAGCGTTTCAGACTCCGTAAACCAGTTCTTCGGACATATCGGGGAGTATTTGAACCTGGCAGTGCAGAAGATCGCAAGCCCTACGGTGACCGTTGCCGGCAACGTGGTTAAGAGTATTCCCGCGGCACTGGTATATACGATTGTCACGATCTTTTCGTCCTACTTATTTATCGTGGACCGCGATAAGATACTGGAATTCTTTAAGAAATACATGCCGGAGGGCGGATCGAAGTATTATAAGTATTTGAAAAAAGATATAAAGCATCTGGTGGGAGGCTATTTTCTCGCACAGTTCAAGATCATGTTTGTAATCGCAGTGGTGCTTGCTGTCGGCCTTCTGGTCCTGAGAGTCGATTACGCTCTTCTGATCGCCGTTATTGTGGCCTTTCTGGACTTCCTTCCGGTGCTGGGAACCGGGACGATCCTGATTCCCTGGGCGGTGATCAGGCTCTTTTCAGGAGATACTGCTTTTGCAGTGGGGATGCTTGCGCTCTACGTGCTCACACAGGTACTGAGGCGTGTCATAGAACCGAAGATTGTGGGCGATACCATGGGGCTGGATCCTCTTGCAACGCTGTTGTTTCTGTATCTGGGCTTTAAGATCAGCGGAGTCGCGGGTATGATCCTGGCGGTGCCCATCGGCATGCTGTTTCTGAATCTGTATGAGTTCGGGGCATTTGATTCCCTGATCTACAGTGTGAAGACGCTGCTTCACGATATCAATGTATTCCGCAGGGAATCGGACTGACGGAAAGCGAGTAACGAATTGGAGGAAGGAATGAGTAAAATCAGGAACGAGAAAAAAGGAATCCGTCTGGCGGCGGGACTGATGGCCGTCATGATGATGGCTGCTGTGCCGTTTACGGCGGCAGCGGCAGAGCCGTGGGACAAGGAAAACGGTCAGTATGTGGACGCGTCGGGGGCGCCCATAGCGGGAGCGCTGGAGAAAGGCATTACCGTGACGAAGTATCAGAACCGGGCGAACGCGGACAAGGGAGGCATCGACTGGGCAAAGGTCGCGGCCGACGGCGTGAATTTCGCCATGATCAGAATCGGATACTACAAGGATATGGATCCCTACTATTCCATGAACATGCAGGGCGCGTCGGAAAACGGGATTAAGACCGGTGTATTTTTCTACACACAGGCACTCGACACCCAGAGTGCCATAGACGAGGCGAATTACGTGCTAAAGATGGTGCGGGACTATCCGGTCTCGTATCCGATCGCGTACGATGTGGAATCGCAGCACCTTCTGGACAACGGTCTGACGAAGCAGCAGATTACCGACAATATTAACGCATTCTGCAAAGTGATATCCGACGCGGGATACCGGCCAGTCGTCTATGCGAACAACGAGTGGCTGACCAATCACATGGATATCAGCCAGATTCCGTACGATATCTGGTATGCGAGGTACGGAACCATCAACAACTGCCAGAACAGAACCATATGGCAGTGCACGGATAAGGGAAAGGTAGATGGAATTACCGGTGACGTGACCATCGAATTCTCCTTTGTGGATTACGGAACACTGATTCCGGCGGAAGGCTGGAAGCATGTGGACGGTAACTGGTATTATACGAAGAATTACGTGAAACAGACCGGCTGGGTCTCAGTAGACGGTAAGTGGTACTACTTAGATTCCAATGGCGCCATGATTCACGACACGACTATGACCATCGACGGGGCATCTTATACCTTTGGCCCTGACGGAGCGATGGCAGAATAAGCGAAAGAAAATTGGGATACAGGATGGATAACAGAAGGTGAAGGCAGAGAATAATTTAGATTCAGATGATATGAGAGGACTGGTATGGAGGCTTGCGTTTCCCTCCATGCTGGCCCAGTTTGTGAGTGTGTTTTACAGTATTGTGGATAGAATGTATATCGGTAATATCGCCGGAACAGGCGAAATCGCATTGGCAGGAGTAGGAATCTGCGGCCCGATTGTGACCCTCATTTCTTCTGTTGCTTTTTTAGTGGGTGTCGGCGGTTCCCCCCTCATGAGTATACGGCTGGGGGAGAAGAATGAGCGGGCGGCCAGACAGATTCTGGCAAACTGTTTTCTGCTTCTGACCGTGCTGTCAGCGGCGATTACAGTGATCGCCCTGCTGATGAAGAACCACTTGCTCATGTGGTTCGGAGCCAGCGAGGCCACGTTTCCTTATGCAAACGAATACATAACGTTTTATCTGCTGGGGACGGTATTTGCGCTCCTGGCGACGGGGATGAACCAGTTTATCATCTGCCAGGGCTACGCCAAGGTGGGGATGAAGTCGGTCTTAATCGGCGCGGTGTGCAATATTATACTGGACCCCGTGTTTATCTTTGTGTTTCACATGGGAGTGCGCGGCGCGGCCGTGGCTACGGTGCTGTCTCAGATGGCTTCCTGCGCCTACGTGCTTAAGTTCCTTTTCAGCGAGCGGGCGCCGGTGCGGATCACCTTCGGGGAATACGACTGGCAGATCATGAAGAGAGTCCTTTTAATCGGCTTAAGTCCGTTCCTGATCATCGCGTTTGACAACATTCTGATCATCGCATTGAATACTGTGATTCAGAAGTACGGCGGCGCGGAGCAGGGAGACATGCTGCTGACCTGCATGACGATCGTTCAGAGCTTTATGCTGATGGTCACCATGCCGCTTGGCGGGATTACCAGCGGGACCCAGACGATCCTGGGCTATAATTACGGCGCGAGAAGGCCGGAACGAATCAAGAAGGCAGAGGTCCATATCGCGATGCTGGGGCTTGTGTTTACCACGGTCATGTTCCTGATCGCCCACACCATTCCCCAGTTTTTCGTCCGGATCTTCACACAGAATGAGACGTATGTGGAATTGACTGTCTGGGCCATTAAAATCTATACGTTAGGCATAATTCCTCTGGCTGCGCAATATACTGTAGTGGACGGGTTTACCGGTATGGGGATCGCACGGGTGGCGATTACACTGTCCATGTTCCGGAAGATAATCTTCCTCGGCGGCGCGTTTCTGATTCCTGCAACCATGGGAATCAAATACATATTTTATACGGAACCTATTTCCGATTTTGTCAGCGCAGCCGTATCGGTGACAATCTATTTCCTGGTCATCGATAAGATCATCAACCGGAGACCGGTATTGGGAAGGCAGAAAGCCTGGTAAAACGTTGCGCAGGAATTTAAGCAGCGCTGTACCAACAGCACGTCCGGACAGGAGGAACAAAGCAGTGATGCGAAAATGGATTGCCGCAGCCGCTGTGCTTTTGTTTGGCACATTGGGTACGGGACAGGCCTGGGCAGGGACATGGCAGTATCAGGCCGCAGAACAGCCAGGCCCCGGTACGAAGGAGAGTGGCTGGCAGTACCAGGAGGATGACGGAACATTTGCCCCGGAAGGCTGGATTACGGATCAGGGCAGATGGTATTACATAGGAGCCGATGGATTTATGAAAACCGGCTGGATAGAGCTTCAGGGGATCTGGTATTATCTGGAGGATTCCGGAGCGATGGTCTGTGGGACAACCCGTGTGATCGACGGGACGGAGTATACCTTTGACGATAACGGCGCCATGGTGGAAGGACCCGGCGTCACACCGGCGGCGGGGAGCTGGAACGGAATGACGTTTACCAGCCCCCGGCTGGGCTATCAGGTGACGGTTCCGGAAGGCTTCGTGCCGCTGGAATCCTATATGGATTTATACGTGGATGATACCATGACCCTGGATCTGTCGGTGGCGGCACCGGATATGACGGTGTCCATGGTGGTGGTGACGTATGACCAGATGGACGAGGAGTTTAAGGGAATGGATGCCGGACAGCTGGCCGCGGTGATGGGGCAGGGACTCGGCGGATACGACGAGTACATGCAGATCGGAGCGGTGGAGATGGTCACCCTTGGCGGCCGGGAATACGCGAAGCTGCCGGTAATCTATACGGGACTTCTCAACCAGGATCTGTATTTCCGGTGGTCGGGAGAGTCCATTATGATGATCGAGATCGTCTACGATCCATACCGGAAAGATATGGCGGACGGAATTATCGGATCGATCCGATGAGACTGGGGCGCGGATCTGCGTCGGCAGTGAGACAAACGGGCGGAGGCAGCACGGATTTCAGGTGCAGCCTCCGCCCGTTTTGGGTATATGTGAAAGAAAAATAATTATAATTGACATATGTCAAAAATTGCCTTATAATAAATGACATATGTCAATAACATCTGCGCAAGGGAGGAAACGATATGGCACGGCCCGTTAAGGCGAGACGGATATGCGGAATACCGGGAAGAATGCGGTTTGGACCGCTGGAAGCAGGGACAGGCCCGGGGACGGACCAGATCGAAGCAGAGACAGGCCCGGAGTCGGACCAGATTATTTCCCTGACGCTGGAAGAGTATGAGACGATCCGCCTCATCGACTATCTGGGCTGTACTCAGGAGGAATGCGCAGACCAGATGGGTGTGGCCAGGACGACGGTTCAGGCCGTATACCAGTCCGCGAGGATGAAGATAGCGGCCATGCTGGTGGAGGGAAGCGCTCTTTCCATCTGCGGAGGGAACTATGAGGTATGTCCCAGGGCGGGCGGATGCTGTAAAAAGGACTGCAGAAAGCGACGCTGCTCCGGACGCAGGTGTGACGGACAAGAATATCATAATGGAGGATGGAATCATGAAAATTGCGGTAACGTATGAGAATGGCGGTGTGTTTCAGCATTTTGGACACAGCGAGCAGTTTAAGATTTATCAGGTAGAAGAGGGAACCGTTGTATCTTCAGAGGTCGTGGGAACTGATGGAAACGGTCACGGCGCGCTGGCTGGATTCTTAAAAGGGTTGGGAGTGAAGACTCTGATCTGCGGAGGTATCGGCGGAGGCGCGAGAAATGCGCTGAGCGAGGCCGGAATCGAACTGTATCCGGGTGTGAGCGGAGATGCGGACCAGGCTGTGGAGGCGCTCTTAAAGGGAACGCTCTCCTACAATCCTGATACCATGTGCAGCCACCACCATGAAGGCGAAGCGCATGACTGCAATCATGGCGGCGGAAGCTGTCATCACTAGAGTGTGTCAGAAAGCAATTTTCAAACACGCTCTAAAGCTCTGTTGGTTTAAACAGGGCTGTCTTCCCGGCGTTTCGCGGGAATCTTTATGGTCACCTCCGTTCCCATTCCGGGAGAACTCTGGAAGGTAAGGCCGTAGGAATCTCCGTAGAGACGCTTCAGACGGAGGTTGGTGTTATAGACACCGATGTGTACAGAATCGGAGGTTCCATTTGCCATGGGATCTCCGTTTCCTTCTGCCAGAATGGATTCCAGCTTTTCGGGAGGAATCCCGATGCCGTCGTCGGAGATGAGGAAGACAATGTCCCCGCCCTGCCGCCAGCCCGTCAGAAGGATGTTGCCGCTTTTTTCTTCCTTGTCCATGATTCCGTGGAGCCATGCATTCTCCACAATGGGCTGGAAGGTCAGCTTTGGAATGGTATATTCGGACAGTTCATCCGGCACATCCACGACGAAGCTGACACAGTCGTCGTAACGCATGTTCTGGAGCTCCACGTATAGCTCGGTGTGTTCTAACTCTTCCTCGATGGTGTTCATAAGCCCCCGCTTGCTGAGCGTCAGCTTATAGAAGCGGGAGAGCGTCTGGACCGCCTTCGTAACGTCTTCTTTTCGTCCGGTTCTGGACAGCCAGTTAATCATATCCAGTGTATTATAGAGAAAATGCGGATTAATCTGCGCCTGTAAGGCCCGGAATTCCGCCAGCCTTAAGTCTTCGGAGGCCTTCTCCTGGCTGTTCATCAGATCGTTGATCTCTTCCGTCATATAGTTGTACGTGTCGGTGAGGACGCCGATCTCGTCACAGCCGGTCTCCTCGGCCTCCATCGGCCTGGGCCGGCCTGTACGGACGGATTCCATCTGATAGGCCACCGCGATGATACGGTCCGCGATGGAGACGGAAAGCTTCAGGGCGATGAAGAGGGCGGCGGCGGTGAAGAGGAGGTAGGCCATAATCAGCTGAACCATCAGATTCCGCCCCGCGTCGGTGATGTGGCTGGAGGGCAGCAGGGAGACCATGTACCAGTCCGTGTTCCGGACCGGGAAGTAGGCCGTATATGCGTCGCCATCCGGATACGCCACCAGGGAGAATGTCTTTTCCGGACCGATCTCGGAAAAGAATTCGTCCGCGGGAATGTAGTAGATCCCCGCAAGGGCCATGTCGGAGGCGGATACCATCACGTCACGGCTGTTGATGATGTAGGCTGCCTCTCCCTTGACCGAGGCGTTGTTAATAAGCGCGGAATCGAAGGGCTCACCGTTAAAATACACTGCCAGATAGGCGGAGGCCTGCACAAGCTCCTGATCGGAACCGACAGGCGGCAGATAGGTGATCTTGGAAATATAGGCCAGGCGGCCGAATTCCCCTGCTTCAGACGGACTTAAGTAGAGCTCCGGGCAGAGCAGCTCCCTATCATGCATGGTGCTGAAGATTCCGTACCAGTAGCTGCTGCTGACAGAGGAGACAGGAGCAAACAGCCGGTTGCCCTCGGTATTGTATTTCATCAGATCAGGGTAAACGGAATCATCGTAGTAGATGCGGATTCCCGTGATCATGGTGTTGTCGGTCAGGCTGTCCGTCAAATGAAACAGGCTGTCCATTCGGTTCTGCTCCGGCTCAAACGCCGCTGCATCGCTCTCCGAGAGATAGAAGAGGCGGTGGATAGAGGAAGACTCTTTGAGTGCGTCGGATACATAGGTCACGTGGGACACCAGATTCTCGATCGACGCCGCCGTCTGTGCAGATAAGGCCTGCTCCGAGCGGATGGAGTCGTCCATGACGATGCCGTAAAGCTTTACGAAAATAAAGCCTGATAAGACCGCTGTGGGCAGCAGAATTAAAAGAGCGTGGGAGATAACAAGCTTATTCTTTAGTTTCAGGTCATACGTATAGTGACGCATCATTCGTCTGAAGAAGTTTCTCATGAAAGTATTTTCTCCCTGTATTCAGAAGGGGACAGGCCCACCAGCTTCCGAAAGGTCTTGCTGTAATAGTTGCCGTCGCTGTAGCCCACCTTGGAGGAAATATCGGCGATCTTATAACGGGGATCTCCCAAAAACTGCTTGGACTTCTTGATCCGGTAATTGGTCAGATACTGGTTCAGTGTCTGCCCCGTCTCATTTTTAAACAGCGTGCAGATATAGCTGGAAGACCGGTTCACGTATTCACTGACATCCAGCACAGAGAGCGAGGAGATGGCATAGTTCTGGTGAAGGTATTCCTTGACCTGAAAGACCAGGGGATTCTCCCCCGTGTCCCGGCTTAAATGGTCAAAATACTGCTCGATTTTCTCTGCCAGCAGGCTGTGCAGCTCGGAAAATGTGCGGCAGCGGAGTACGCTGTCCCAGATGGACTGAGGATTTACTCCCTCGCTGCTCCACAGGGAAACGTAGTTCATGATGCCGTTTTCGTCCAGCTTTACAAGGTATTTGTAGTAGATATCCTTCACCTGGCTGGGCAGAAGCGGCTGGCCGTTCAAGATGGAGTCGTGGAGCTGTCTCACCAGCTCCAGCGCCTTCTCCTTCTGTTTTTCCGAGAGGGCCAGGCCAAAGTCCATCAGCACATCGGCGGGCGGGCAGAGGGCTGCCGGTTTATCGTAATCGGTCAAAATGGAATTGAACTCGTGAAAAAAGCTGTTTTCCAGGAGGAGCTTCGCCTTCTCGTAAGAGAGATGGACGGAGGCGGCACCCGTGACGATGGGGCCTGCCGCGAGGAAAAAGCGGCAGTATTTGTCGAAACTCTCCTGTAAGAACAGGGCGCATCGTTTAACGGCCTCCTTATCCGGCTTTTTCTCAGAATATATATGTACGATCACATAGCGGTCGGAGCGGAAGGCATAGACCTGCTTTAATCCCAGCTCCTTTAACAAGATCAGGAAATTCTCCCGCGCCTCATCCATCGGGATCTCCGGAAGCTCGGAGAGCGGCGTCATGCTGTCCACGATGATTGTGAAAAACGAGGTGGCGGGACCGATAGTAAGCTCCAGCTGGCTGCTCAGCTCCAGCGCTGCCGCCTCGCTGCCCGGAAGCGACAGAAGGTGGGCCAGATGGCCTTTCTGCTCCTTTTCCTGTATCATGACGGCGCTCCGCGTGTGGCTGCGCACCTGGCAGTTTAACAGGGCCTCGGCCAGGGCGTCGTCGAGCTCGGAGAGGCTCAGTGGTTTCTCTACGTAACGGACAGCCTTCAGTTTAATGGCTGCCTTTAAATACTCTTTATCAGAATAGGCGCTCATGAAAATAATAGCGGTGTCAGGATTCTTTTCCAGTATGGCTTCTGCCATCTCAACACCTGTCATCCGGGGCATCCTCACATCGGTTAAGACAATGTCCGGCTGTTCGGAGACCGCAGTCTCCAGGCCGTGTACCCCGTCGTCGGCGAGAAGTATGGAGTCAAAAGGCAGAGAAAGCCTGGCGATGCTGTCACGGATTCCTTCGCGGGTCAGTTTTTCGTCGTCTACAATCAGCAGTTTCATCGTATCTTTCTCCTTCCAAAAATGCGGGAACGCCAGAACGTTCCCGGTTTCATGTTTAGTAAACATGGAATATAAATATTGTAACAGGAAATAGGAAATATGCAACGAAAATAGACAAATTACCCCATGGGTAGTATACTGGAATATAATGGAAACTAAAGAAGAGACAGCGGAGGGAAGACGGTGAAACGGTTCTGGCTGATAATAGGACTTCTGACCCTTTTAAGCCTTGCGGCGTGCAGTGCTGCGGGGCTGGTGGCGGAGAATCCGGAATATGCAATAATCATGAAATCAAAAGATAACCAGTATAATGAAGAAGTGGCGGAATCGTTCCGCCAGGTGACAGAGGAAGCGGGATATCGCTGCGAGGTGCTGTATCCGGAATCGGCGAGGGCCCAGGATCAGGTGATTCTTGTGCGCCGTATGATGCGGGAGAGGGTGAAAGCCATCGCCATCGCGGTCAGTGACGAACATGCGCTCGCTCCCGTGTTAAAGGAGGCGATGGCAAAAGGAATCGTGGTCACTACTTTAGATTCTGACACGGAAAAGGACAGCCGCAGCATTTATGTGAGCCCGGCCGATCCAAAGGAGACAGGCGCCAGTCTGGTGCACGCGGTCAGGGACTGTATGGATGGGGAGGGCCAGTGGGCAATCCTTTCGGCCCAGGCCCGTTCCGCCAATCAGAGCCAGTGGATTCACGCCATGATGGAAGAACTGGAACAGCCGGAGTATCAGAACATGCGTCTCGTGGATATTGTATATGGGGAGGATGATTATAAGGCCTCCGAAGCCAGGACGAGAGAGCTGATTGAGAAGTACCCGGCTCTTAAAGCGATCTGTGCGCCCACCACGGTAGGGATTAAGGCCGCTGCGGATGTCGTAAAAGAGCAGGGACTTGAGGGACAGATCAGGGTAACAGGTCTTGGGATCCCACCCATGTCTGAGAAAGACACTGTTTCTGACGGCGCCTGCGTGTGCCCGGAGTTAAATCTCTGGAATCCGGCTGCTTTAGGAGAGCTGTCTGCCCAGGTGTCCATGGCACTGGTTAATCAGGAGCTTACAGTGAGAGAAGGAGCGGTATTCAAAACGGAAGACGGCAGGGACTATCCGATTCACGAGGGCGCCGGCGGCGGTCTGGAGGTGACGGCGGGCGATCCCGCATCACCGGATGAGGGCGGCAGCGGCCTGTGAAACGGGGATAAATGGCAAAAACGAAATATTTTCCAGTATTTAGAAAAATATTACCGTAGAAATGTCGAATCGTGTCGTGGTATGATATAAACTGTCAGAAAACAAAGGGGTGATAAAAATGAAGCATATTTTCGTAACGTTTGACCAGGCAGAACAGATCTTTTCATTTGTAAAAATTATGAGCAAATGTGATTTTGATGCGGACGTAAAACTGGGAAGCCGTATAGTAGATGCGAAGTCGATTGTTGGAGTGCTGTCCCTTGCTAAATCGAGAACAGTAGAAGTTATCTTCCATACAGATAACTGTGATAATATAATTGATCAGATAGCAGCTATCGTTCCCATCGCTGCGTGAAGAAAAAGCAAAATCAGGCCGAATAAGCCATAGAGTTTCAAGTGCCGGAAGGCAGAGAAAGTAAAAGGTAGAACCGTTTACTTTCTCTGCCTTCTTTTTGTGTAACAGCTGCTTCAGAGGGGCTCTCTCATGAACCCGTGGACTGGTAATGGGACAATCCGAAACGCCACAGGCAGGCCGCCGGAATTAAGAAGAGGCAGGCGGGCAGCGGAAGAAGGGCGTACCAGTCCCTGGCCGTTTTGCCGGTCAGATAGAGGAAGGGATAGTACTGGAACAGGGAAAACGGCACCAGGAAGGTGCAGATCGTGAGCACCGTCTTTCCGTAAATGGCGACCGGATACTTACCGTATTCCCGCGCACCATCCGTGAACACGTTCATGAACTCCAGCCCCTCCAGAGTGAAGAAACAGATGGAGGCAAAGATGATGTAGACAGCGGCAAACACGAGGGTCCCGCCTCCGATCATGAGAACCAGCGTGAGCACCCGCATCGGTGTCCAGAGAATACCGCTTTTCGCCACTCCGTAAGCCAGCATGACGACAGCCTGGAGAAGCCGTCCGATCCTTGTAAGCTCGATCTTGCTGCACAGCACCAGGAAGACGCAGCTGCCCGGCCGCAGCAGGATCCGGTCGAATTCACCGTTTCCAATCATCAGGTTGAAGGTATCGAAGCTGCGGAAAAATGTCTCCGCCAGCGTGTACGCCATCAGCGTGATGGAAAAACATAAGAGCACCTCCGGATAGATGAAGCCGGAAACCTCATGAAAACGCGTCATCATGAAGTAGACGCCCAGAAACGCGTTAAAAGAGACGAGAAACTGTCCCAGCATGGTGAAAAAGAACGAAGCCTTGTGCTGCATCATGCTTTTTAACTGCATTTCAAAAAAACGAAAATAAAGCCGTACTGCTTTCATAAAAGATTCCTCCTTTTTCTCAACCGCCCTGTATGACAACGTGTTTCAATGCATGGCGTTCCATGGCCCGGCCGGCGGCCAGCATCACAAGCAGCCAGAAGACCTGTAGCGAAATGCTTAAGTATATCTCACGGCCGCTCAAATCACCGCCGAAGATGCGGAACGGCACATTCTGTATGGAGGCAAAGGGTAGCAGGCTGACGACAGCTCCTATATTTCCCGGCAAAAAGGGCAGGGGGATGACGGCGCCGCTGAAAAAATCGAAGAGCGACGAGACGATCAGCCGGATTCCCTGAGAGGAAATGGTATAAAAAACAGACATATAGACCACCATGTTAAGCGCAGTGACGATGAACAGCGCCAGAACCATGGAAAGTACGGTAAAAAACCAGGTTCCCGGATGGGATGGCAGTGTGAGGCCGTAGGGCTTCGGAAGGAGAAGGGCTACGATGAGAATCGGCATACAGCGCAGCACCGCCTTTGACAGACGGACGGCCAGACTCCGGACATACCACATATTATAGAGGCGCACGGGACGGCAGAGCTCGTAGGCTACATTACCCGTGGTGATGGAATCAAACAGCTCCATCTCCCAGAACCAAGCCATGTAGAGGGCCAAAAACGCCTGCTGAAGCCAGACGTAGGTCGACAGCGCCTGAAAGGTCATGGGAAATGATGAGGAATCCGCCTGGTAGAAGGCCCGGAACAGTAAAATCTCCATGGCGCCCCAGACAAACTGGGTGACCATGCCTGACACCGCGGCAGTCCGGTACTGCAGCCCGTGTAGGAAGCGAATCCGGAAAAATGAGAGGTATTTTTTCATAAGCCGCCTCCTAAATCCGATAATCGCGGTACAGATCCGCGACCATCTCATCCAAAGTTTCCCCTTCTTCCCGGCAGTGATTTTTCAGTGACTCGAAGGTGCCGTCTAAAAGCAGACGGCCTCTTCCGATCAGCATGACCCGGTCTGCCATGGCTTCTATGTCCTGCATGTCATGGGTGGTCAGGAGGACCGTGGTGCCGTGAATTCTGTTCTGTCTGCGGATAAATTCACGGACTGCCAGCTTGGAGACGGCATCCAGGCCGATGGTCGGTTCATCCAGAAATAAGATTTTCGGCCGGTGCAGCAGGGAGGCGGCGATTTCGCAGCGCATCCGCTGGCCGAGGGACAGCTGTCTGGCAGGCGTCCGCATGATTTCACTCAAGGACAGTAAATCTACAAGCTCGTCGAGTGCGTCTTCGTAATGTGTCTGGGGAATTTCATAGATGTCGCGGAGAAGTTCGAAGGAATCGATGACGGGCACGTCCCACCAGAGCTGTGAGCGCTGGCCGAATACGACGCCGATCTCTTTTACGTGTTCCCTCCGTTCCTTCCAGGGTATCCGGCCGTCAATGAGGCAGGTTCCGCTGTCGGGAGTCAGAATTCCGCTTAAGATTTTGATGGTGGAGCTTTTTCCCGCGCCGTTGGGGCCTATGTAGCCGACCATCTCACCGTCTCCGATGGTGAAGGTGATGTCGTTCAGCGCATGGACATAGTCCACTTCTCTGTGAAAAAGCGCCCTGACCGCTTCAGAAAAGCCGGCGCTCCTTCTTGCGACTTTAAAAGTCTTGTTCACATGTTCCACTTGAATCATAATGGTTCCTCCTGGTAGTAATATTATGGAACGTGTACTTTCTGACAGAGGACAGCCGGCTGCAGATCTGTCGTAACAGTGAGTGCGTTCTAATATCTTGCCAAGCGGTGGAATGCCTCAAAAACCGCATTCCTCTCCGGGAGGTGACTGTGCAGCAGGAAATGACGCCTGCTTCCCGGGGACTCTACCGTGGTATCAATATTCTCTTTTCCCGATTCCCGGAATGGGATGAAGGCGGGAGAAAGGAACTTCATTTTAGCACCGGAGAGGGCAAAAGTCAACGGAAAAAGGGTATTGACTTATTCATAAAATGTGATAATATAAACATATGAACAGTTATTCATATGATGGAATAAAATAAGAACAAGAAGGAGGTAAATCATGGAGGATGGAAACAGAATGGATCTGCAGGACAGCGAGGCACCTCACTGTGATTTTATATCGGTCCACGAGGACATTGTAAACCGTGTCATGCAGGTGATGCCGGCTGACCAGCAGCTTCTGGATCTGGCCGAATTCTTCCGGGTATTCGGAGATTCTACCAGAATCAGGATCCTGTATGTACTCAGCCAGTCCGAGATGTGCGTTTGCGATATCGCAGGCCTGTTGAAGATGGGGCAGTCAGCGATATCCCATCAGCTGCGCGTCCTAAAGCAGATGCGTCTGGTAAAGTTCAGGCGGGACGGAAAAACCGTATTTTATTCCCTTGCAGACGGCCATATCGAGACGATTCTGGCCCAGGGCATGGAACATATCTGCGAATAAGAGAAAAGAAAAAGGAGAGAGTAAGGTATGAGAAAGATTATTAAATTAGAAGGTTTATGCTGTGCAAACTGTGCTTCAAAGATCGAGACTGAGGTTTCGAAGCTGGCAGGCGTGAAGTCTGCGGCACTCAGCTTTATGACGCAGAGACTGACCATGGAGGTCGAGGACGACCGTGCAGACGCGATTGTGGAAGAAAGCAGAAAAATTGCATATAAGATAGAACCGGAAGCAGAATTCAAGGTACTCCGGTAAACGTTAAGGAGCAGCGATGACGAAAAAACAGAAAACGATGGTAGTAAGGCTGGCGGTCAGCGCGGTATTTCTGATCGCGGGAGCCCTGATGGAAGGGAAGACGGCTTATGCCTGGATTCCGTTTGTGATTTCCTATCTGTCGGCCGGATATGACATTCCGCTCAAGGCGGTGCGCAACATTTCCCATGGCCAGGTATTTGATGAGAATTTCCTGATGACAGTGGCAACCTTCGGAGCGATCGGATGCGGGGCCCTGGAAGAAGCGGTTGCGGTCATGCTGTTTTATCAGGTAGGAGAGTTATTCAGCGATTATGCTGTCAACAAGTCGAGAAAGTCCATCACCGAGCTGATGGATATCAACCCGGAGTATGCTAACCTGGTCCGGGATGGAAAAGAAGAGAAGGTCGATCCGTATGAAGTCGAAATCGGAGATACGATCGTCGTTAAGCCAGGGGAAAAGGTGCCGCTCGACGGCGTGATTATAAAAGGAAGCTCCAGCCTTGATACGAAGGCGCTGACCGGAGAGTCCATGCCGGTGGAGGTAAAGGATCATGATCCGATCATCAGCGGCTCCATCAATTTGAACGGAGTTCTGGAGGTTCAGGTGACGAAGCTGTTCGACGACTCCACCGTGGCTAAGATCCTGGAACTGGTGGAAAATGCCAGCTCCAGAAAGGCAAAGGCCGAGAACTTCATTACGAAATTTGCCAGAGTGTATACCCCAGTGGTCGTCTGTCTGGCGCTGGTTCTGGCTATTATTCCGCCTCTGCTCACAGCCGGAAACTGGGGAATCTGGATTTACCGCGCGTGCAGTTTCCTGGTTGTGTCCTGCCCATGCGCACTGGTTATCTCCGTTCCGCTCAGCTTCTTCGGCGGTCTGGGAGCGGCTTCAAAGCAGGGCATCCTGATGAAGGGAAGCAACTATCTGGAAGCGGTGGCGTCACTCGATACGGTGGTATTTGATAAGACAGGAACGCTGACCACAGGAAAGTTCCAGGTGACACGGGTAAAACCGGTGGAAGGAACGAAGGACGAACTGCTTGAACTGGCGGCCTACGGAGAGTTTCATTCCAACCATCCGATTGCCCTGTCGGTGAAGGACGCATATGGAAAGCGCGTGGAGGAATCCAGGATCGTCACGGCGGAAGAGATTGCCGGGCACGGAATCCACGCCGTACTGGATCTGGAGAACGGCAGAAAAGACTTATATATCGGTAACGAACGGCTGATGAAGGCACAGGGAATCACCATTACGGATGTGCCGGAAATCATGGGAACATCCCTCTACATCGCAGAAGGCGGCGTGTTCCTCGGTTCCATCATCATATCCGATACGGTGCGCGAGGATGTGCCGGAAGCGCTGCACGGACTGAGAAGAGCCGGTGTCAGACGTCTCATAATGCTGACCGGAGACAAACCGGAAGTGGGCAGGGCGGTTGCAGATAAGCTGAGCCTCGATGAAGCGTATGGCGGCCTCCTGCCGGGGGATAAAGTGGGGAAGGTAGAAGAGCTCCTCACTACGAAGCCGGAAGGCAGCACACTGGGATTCGTGGGTGACGGCATCAATGACGCCCCTGTTCTTGCCAGGGCGGATATCGGTATCGCCATGGGCGGAATCGGTTCCGACGCGGCAGTGGAAGCGGCGGATGTGGTGATTATGACAGATGAACCTTCCAAACTCGTGGATGCCATCGTTATCGCCAGAAAAACCATGCGGATTGTAAAACAGAATATTATATTTGCAATCGGTGTCAAGGTGCTGGTTTTGATTCTAACAGCATTTGGATTTGCAACCATGTGGGCGGCGGTATTCGCCGATGTGGGTGTTTCGGTACTGGCGATCTTAAATGCCATCCGGGCGCTGAATTATAAGAAGGCGCGGGAGAAGGCGTTTGAGGGCAGCGCAGGTACGGAAGTTTAAGGGAAATGGCCCCATACCTTTGCGGGAAAACCGGAGGGTATGGGGCTTTATTTTTGATAAAATTGACCGCTGAAATTTCAACTGTATTATTTTATTTTGACAGTTTCTTTTTCGCCAATTCTCTGCTACAATAAAACTATTCATTTAGTGAGCGGAACGTCTTCCGTTCATTCTGATTATCCGGCATTTCGCCGATAGACTCACTCAAACTTAACTGAAAATTAAAAAAGGAGACCATGCGTATGAAAAACACAGAGTATCTGTCGAATGGTATGGGCGGCATTGTGCTGTCCGCAAAGGAGGCGCAAGACGTCCTGAGGACTTCGCCCGCCTATGAGGAGTATTTGAGTCTGACAGAGGATTTCAGGCGGGAAATCCTTGATATTGTCAGAGGAGCAAAAGGGTTAAGGATTACATACGACCCGTTTTTTAAGCATGTATTTGATCCTGTGCTGCATGGGGAACGGCTGTCCCGTCTTCTGACGGTTATCATTGGGCAGCAGGTGACAGTAAAACAGGTTCTGCCTTCCCAGTTTAAGCGTCTGACAGCTGAGGCGTCGTTGATTATCATGGATATTGTCGTGGAACTGGAATCCGGTGCGCTGGCCAATGTGGAGATTCAGAAGGTAGGTTACCGCTTCCCGGGGCAGAGAAGCGCCTGCTATCTTTATAGCGCTTGACATTTTCAGGGAAATCACTCACAATATAGATAAAGAGCTGGATGCGTGGCTGTATTTTTTAAGTTCGGATGAACCGGAGGAGTTGATAGCGATGTATAACGAGACGCTGGCATTGTTTGATAAGAATACGGTGGAGCTGATGATTGAAGAGCAGCAGGAAGAGATTAAGAAGCTGGCGGAAGAAGTCAGGAATAAGAAGGCGGAGCTGGAACAGAGCAAAGCAGATCAGAGAGAGAAGGATAAAGAATTAAGGAAAAGAGACGAAGAACTGGCGCGGCTGCGGAGGGAAATTGAGCGGCTCGGCGGGAATGCCGGGGAATGATTTTGCTGCTTACTATTAGGAGACTTGAGAAGGGAGGGCTGTCGGTTGTACAGTCGTCCCTTTTTGCGGATGACTGGATTATTTTCCAAAGATGAATAAAATGCTTCCAGAATAAGAATAAAAATACATTGACAAACTTTTTTCAAGCTGTTATATTTTATGCATATAACGGGGGTGATGTAAGAGAATTTCATCGGGGCGGACGCTCCGGTCAGGGGTTCTGGCACATCACGCCCCTTTTTGTGTCTGGGGATGTGCTCCTGCTACACAAAAAGCCCTGCGGGCAGGAACGCGCGCCACGCTTAACCGGGTATGCGTGCTTCTGCGCGGGAGTCCGGCCTGCCGGATTCTTTGTTGTGCAGAAGTGAGTAAGAAGAGAGGAAAGGGAGACGCTATTATGAGCAAATACAGTAAGGAAGATATCTTCCGAATCGTGGAAGAGGAAGATGTGGAGTTTATCCGGCTTCAATTCACTGACATTTTTGGTATGCTGAAAAATGTTGCCATCACATCGAGCCAGCTGAAGAAGGCGCTCGATAACCGCTGCATGTTTGACGGGTCCTCAATCGAGGGCTTTGTGCGGATCGAGGAATCCGATATGTATTTATATCCGGATCTGGATACCTTTGAGATTTTTCCGTGGCGCCCGCAGCAGGGAAAGGTGGCGCGGCTGATGTGTGACGTCTACCGTCCCAATAAGACTCCGTTTGAGGGAGATCCGCGGTATGTGCTGAGAAGCGTGCTAAAGGAAGCGGCCGATATGGGGTTTGTCTTTAACGCCGGACCGGAATGCGAATTTTTTATTTTTCAGACAGACGAGGAAGGACGACCGACGACGGAGACCCAAGAAATGGCCGGGTACTTCGACGTGGCTCCTATTGATCAGGGAGAGAATGTCCGCCGGGATATCGTGCTCAATCTGGAGGATATGGGATTTATGATAGAGGCCTCTCACCACGAGATGGCGCCGGGACAGCATGAAATCGACTTCGAATACGCGGAAGGGCTGGTGACAGCCGACAATGTCATGACGTTTAAGATGGCAGTAAAAGCGATTGCGAAACGCCACGGCCTTCATGCCACATTTATGCCGAAGCCGAAGGCGGGAGTCAATGGATCGGGTATGCATTTAAATATGTCCCTGTCTGATTTAAATGGAAAGAACTTATTTGAGGATGAGGCGGATCCTCTGGGGCTCAGCCAGCTCGCCTACCAGTTTATGGCCGGCATCCTCTGCCATATGAAGGAGATGACCATTTTAACGAATCCGCTGGTGAATTCCTACAAGCGGCTCGTACCCGGGTACGACGCGCCCATCTATATCGCGTGGTCCGCAAAGGCAAACCGCAGTCCGCTGATTCGGATTCCGTCGTCGAGAGGAGAGAGCACCCGGATCGAGCTGCGCTGCCCGGACCCTTCCGTCAATCCGTATCTGGCGCTGGCGGCCTGCCTGGCGGCTGGCCTGGACGGGATTAAAAAAGGTATGGTTCCGCCCGACAGTGTAGATACTAATATTTATACCATGGCGCCGGAGGAGGTTCTTGCGCGCGGTATATCCAGGCTTCCTGAGACGCTCGGTGAGGCCATCGAGGAATTTAAGAGCAGCGGATTCATGAAAGAGGTTCTGGGAGAGCATATTTATACCAAGTATCTGGAGGCCAAGGAAGCCGAATGGCGGATGTTCCGGGCGTACGTAACGGATTGGGAGACAAAGGAGTACTTGTATAAGTATTGATTTTTTTGTTTCGCAGCTGATTCGATACCCTGGAGGTGAGTGCGCTTGGCCAATGTGATTGTGGCGTTCTCCAAACCGGAGGACGCGAAAAATATTAGGAATATCCTTGCAAAAAATGGCTTTTCGGTCGCGTCGGTCTGTACTTCCGGCGCACAGGCCATTAACAGCGCCGATGAACTGGGAAGCGGGATTGTGGTATGCGGGGCCAGATTTGCAGACATGGTGTACGAGGAGCTCCACGACTGTCTGCCGCCGGGAGTCCGGATGCTTTTGGTGGCATCGCCGGGACTCTGGAACGGAAGAGCGCCGGAGGATGTGGTCTGTCTCGGACTGCCCCTGAAGGTTCACGATCTGATCAGCACTCTGGAGATGATGATGGAATCGCTGGTCAGGAGAAGGAGAAAACAGAGACTGAAGCCCCTGGAACGGAGCAGGGAAGAACAGGAATTAATCAAACAGGCGAAGGAACTTCTGATGGACAGAAACCATATGACCGAGACGGATGCCCACCGCTATCTGCAGAAATGCAGCATGGACAGCGGCACCAACATGGTGGAAACCGCGCAGATGATCATGAGCCTGATTAACAGATAAGGGGGATACCATGAAGTTTACAAAGATGCAGGGAACGGGTAACGACTACGTGTATATCAACTGTTTTGAGGAGACGGTGGAGCGGCCGGAGGAGCTGGCGGTGAAGGTCAGTGACCGCCATTTTGGAATCGGTTCGGATGGCCTGATTCTGATCTGCCCTTCCGGGCAGGCGGACTGCCGCATGAAGATGTTTAATGCCGACGGCTCCGAGAGCGAGATGTGCGGAAACGGAATCCGGTGTGTGGGGAAATACGTGTACGACCACCATATCGTGGAAAAGGATGAATTCGATGTGGAGACGAAGGCGGGAATCAAGCATTTAAAGGTCACTGACGAGGGCGGTAAGGCCGTGCTCATCACCGTGGATATGGGGATTCCCGAGGTGACGGGAGAGGTGCCGGAGCCGATCACGATCGACGGCCGGTCCTATGAATTCATCGGAATCTCCATGGGAAATCCTCACGCCATCTATTATATGGACGAGATTGACGGACTGGATTTAGAGGCCATGGGACCGGCGTTTGAGACACATGAACGTTTCCCGGAACGGACCAATTCAGAGTTTATCCAGGTGATCGACAGAAGCCATCTCCGCATGCGTGTGTGGGAGCGCGGAAGCGGGGAGACGTGGGCCTGCGGCACGGGAGCGACGGCGAGCGCTGTGGCCTCCGTCTTAAGCGGCAGGACGGAGAATACCGTGGAGGTGGAACTGAAGGGGGGAATATTAAGTATTACCTGGGACCGGGTGAGCGGCCATGTGTATATGACCGGACCGGCCGTGGAAGTATTTCAGGGGGAATTTGATCCAGAAAATTTATAATATGCTCACAGGAGGACATCGATGGTAAAAGTAAATGACAACTATCTGAAACTGCCGGGAAGCTACCTGTTTTCCGCTATCGCAAAAAAGGTGAACGCCTATACTGCTGCAAATCCGGATAAGAAGATTATCCGTCTGGGAATCGGCGACGTCACGCAGCCCATTGCGCCGGCTCTCATAAAGGCGCTTCACGATGCTGTGGAGGAGATGGGCAGTGCAGAGACATTTCATGGTTACGCGCCGGATCTGGGCTATGGCTTTTTGCGGGAGGCCATCGCGGCTGGCGATTACGCGGCCCGTGGATGCAAGATCGAGGCGGATGAAATCTTCATCTCCGACGGTGCGAAATGCGACTGCGGCAATATCCAGGAGATTTTCAGCGAGGACGCGGTAATTGCCGTCTGCGATCCGGTCTATCCGGTTTACGTGGATTCCAACGTCATGGCCGGCAGAACCGGGGAGTATGACGAGAAGACGGGAAAATGGAGCAGAGTCATTTACATGCCGTGCATGGCGGAAAACCAGTTTGTTCCGGAGCTCCCGGAGGAGACTCCCGATCTGATCTATCTGTGCGTTCCAAACAATCCAACCGGAACGACGCTTACGAGAGACCAGCTTAAGGTGTGGGTCGACTATGCCAACAGAACGGGAGCCGTGATCCTTTACGATGCGGCTTATGAGGCTTATATCGCAGAGCCGTCGGTTCCACACTCCATCTTCGAGATCGACGGGGCCAGAACGTGTGCCATAGAGTTCCGTTCCTTCTCGAAAAACGCCGGCTTTACCGGCGTGCGTCTGGGCTTTACCGTGATTCCGAAGGAACTGGTCCGCGGAGGTGTGATGCTCCATTCCCTGTGGGCGAGGCGCCACGGAACGAAGTTCAACGGCGCCCCCTATATCGTTCAGAAGGCCGGTGAGGCGGTATACTCTCCGGAAGGCAGAGAGCAGCTAAAGGAGCAGGTGGCCTATTATATGAGAAATGCGAAGGTGATCTATGAAGGGCTGAAGGAAATCGGATGCGAGGTGTACGGCGGTGTCAACGCCCCCTATATCTGGCTTTTAGTCCCTGGCGGAATGACCTCCTGGGAGTTCTTCGACTGCCTCTTAAACGAGGCCGGCGTGGTGGGAACTCCTGGAAGCGGATTTGGGCCCAGCGGCGAGGGATACTTCCGTTTAACGGCATTCGGCACGTATGAGAACACGGTGGAGGCCGTGGAACGCATGAAAAATATGGTTTCCCTAAGAAAATAACGTTGACAACCGCTCTTTCTGTGGTTATGATAGATGAGAAATAAGAAAATAAAGATAATGGTTGTGAATAAAAAGGACAAAAGCGTTCGTACCCTGGCGGTACTGACGCTTTTTTTATTTCATAGGAAAGTTCCTCCTATGAAATAAAAACCCTCCGGGAGGATGCGCACTCCGCGCTAAGGAAGTATGGCCGCTGAAGCGACCGCGCTCCGGCGCGAGAGTCCGGCTCGCCGGACTCTTTCTTGTTTTACGGGGTGCCCCGCTTGCCGGAATTTTTATTCTATAAGAGGAGAGAAAAATCAGATGGATGAGATCGATAAGAAAATATTGCAGATGCTGCAGGAAAATGCAAGGTATTCCCTCAAAAAGATTGCTGAGAGTACCTTTCTGTCTTCGCCGGCGGTTTCCTCCAGGATTGGAAAACTGGAACGGGAGGACATCATCACCGGGTACCACGCGGCGGTGGATCCGGTTAAGCTGGGATATCACATCACGGCATATGTAAATCTGGATGTTCTGCCTGGAGAGAAGCTGGGATTTTACGAACGTATGGCGGAGATCCCCAATGTGCTGGAGTGCAGCTGCGTAACGGGAGACTACTCCATGCTGCTGAAGGTGGCCTTCCGGAGCACCATGGAGCTGGACGCTTTTATCGGAGAAGTGCAGAAATACGGGAAGACGAACACACAGATCGTACTGTCAACTCCGGTCGGTCCGAGGGGGGCGGATGGTATGGAGGCCGGCGATTCCTTTCTTCAATCGATTAATTATTAATTATAGTGCATTTTTATAAAAAGTATTGTACCTTTTCTGAAGCTTTTGTATAATGTAGCTAAAGGTATCAGGCTGACAGGGATGCGTTTTCAGCAGGGAGGAGCAGAATGAGAAGATACAATATTAATTCTGACTGGAAATTCAGAAAAGGTGATGGAAGCCCTGCCGCCGTGGTTACTCTGCCTCACATCTGGGATATCAGGGGAGGACAGAATGGGAACGGCGGCTATGTGGGAGTGTGCGTCTATGAAAAGCAGATTGAGATGTCGGATGACTGGAAAGGCAGGGACATCTATCTGGAGATAGGCGCTGCGGGCAGTGTCGCCGAGGTTGTGGTCAATGATCAGCCGGTAGGGACGCATAAGGGCGGCTACTCCTTATTCCGGTTTAACATTACGGAATGGATGAGACCGGGGCAGTGCAACCGGATTGAAGTGCGGGTGGACAATTCCGTGCGCGACGATGTATATCCGATCGCCGCGGACTACACGTTTTTCGGCGGTATTTACCGGGATGTCAATCTGGTGGTGGCGGATGCGTCGAGATTCAGCCTGGATGACGACGGCTCCGAGGGTGTTTATATTATTCCGGAGATTACGGGCGGCGGCAGAGGACGGGTCCGCGTGTACAGCGTGGTGGACGAGCCGGAGGGGTGCGAGGTCTGCTGCCAGGTGCTGGATCAGGACGGGGAGCTGTGTGCGAAAGCGACGGTCAAGGCAGGAAAGGAGCCGGCAGAGCTTTTTATCGAGCAGCCTGTTTTGTGGAATGGACGCAGTAGTGCTTATCAGTACACGCTGTCCGCAGATTTGCTGAAGGACGGAAAGTGGATGGAGAAGCGTATGATCCGATTCGGCTTCCGGAGCATCAGCCTTTCCGCAGAAAGGGGGTTTCAGCTGAACGGAGAGAGGCTGTTTCTCCACGGGGTGGGGCGCCATCAGGACCGGGAGGACCGCGGATGGGCCATTTCCCGGGAGGACATAGAGGAGGACATGGCCCTCTTAAAGGAAATCGGCGCCAATACCGTAAGGCTGGCCCACTATCAGCACGCTCCTTATTTTTATGAGCTGTGCGACCGGGAGGGGCTGGCAGTATGGGCGGAGATTCCGTTTATCTCCAGACTCTCAGACAGTGCAGCGGCCAGAGAAAACGCTCTTTTACAGCTGACGGAGCTGATAAAACAGAACTACAACCATCCGTCCATCTGCTTCTGGGGAATCGGCAACGATGTGACCATGTTTGGCGCAGAGGACTGGGTGGAGGAGGCGCTTTGGGAGATGAACGCATTGGCGAAACGCCTTGACCCCGGACGCATCACGGTCTGCTCCCACATGATGACCCTTGCGGAGGACAGCCCTTTGAGCGTTATTACCGACGGAATCGGCTATAACGTCTATTACGGATGGTATGTGGGCGAATGCAGTGACATGGGAGTCTGGCTGGATGAACTGCAGCAGAAGCAGGTGCCCGTTCCGATCGCCATATCGGAATACGGCGCGGATGGAATTCTGACTTACCAGACCGGTTCGCCGACGAGAGGCGATTACTCCGAGAGCTACCAGTCTCTGTACCACGAAGAGATGCTGGCAATCATAAGGGAGCATCCGCTGGTGTGGGCGTCCTATGTGTGGAATCTGTGTGATTTCGCCTCCGTCAACCGCAAGGAAGGCGGTGTGAACGGGAGAAATAACAAGGGGCTGGTCACGTATGACCGAAAGACGAGAAAGGACGCATTCTACCTGTATAAGGCGGAGTGGTCCGGGGAGCCTGTGGTTCATATTACCGGAAAGCGTTATAAGAGACGGGCGGAAAGCAGGAACACCATCCGTGTTTATTCAAACGCGGAGGACGTGGAGCTGTTTGTGAACAGCAAATCCATGGGAGCCATGTGCAAGGACTGCCATATCTTCTGGCTGGACGGGGTGGCGCTGCTTCCGGGGAAGAATGATATTCTGGTGAAGACGGAGCGCGGGGATTACGACGATGTGATCCTGTATGGAGAACAGGCGGATGAACCTTCCTATTTATTCAGACAGGACCGGAATGCGGAGATGCGGGAGGTGGCGACCGAGTACCGTGTGAGGAACGGGTACCATTCCGTATACGATACACTGGATGAGATTTTGGATAATCCGGAGGCGAAAAAGGTTTTGGAGGAGGAGGCGGGAGCCGATGTGTTGAGCCAGCCCCTGCTGCATACCCTGGGAGAGCTTCCGTTAGAAAGCATTGCAAGGAAATCAGGAGGACTCATACGCAAGGAATGGGTTGTCCGGCTGAATGAACGCCTTACAAAAGTGAAGAAACTACAGGAATAGATCAAAAATGGTACATTCAGGGCTCTTTTCACATACTTTACATCATAGAGGTATGTGAAAGGAGTTTTTCTTTTGGCTGAAAGAAAGATAGTAGTGATAGATGCCGGTCACGGCGGCGCTGATCCGGGCGCAAAATTTGAAGGAAGACAGGAAAAGGACGATGCATTGAGGCTTGCCCTGGCGGTAGGAAAAATTCTGTCGGAGAATGGAGTAGACGTCAGATATACAAGAACAGATGATACGTATAATACGCCTCTGGAAAAGGCCACAATGGCGAATGAGGCGGGAGCGGACTATTTCGTATCGATTCACCGGAATGCTATGCCGATACCGGGCAGCGCCTCCGGAATTATGAGTCTCGTATTTGAGAATAAGGGGGTTCCGGCCCAGCTTGCGAACAATATCAACGAAGAGCTGGCCAATACGGGGTTTGCCAACCTGGGCATCATCGAGAGGCCGGGGCTGGTCGTGCTTCGCAGAACCGAGATGCCGGCCGTTCTGGTGGAGGTGGGTTTCATCGACAATGAGGCCGACAACCAGCTGTTTGATGATAATTTCGATGCCATCGCAAGAGCGATTGCCGACGGAATTCTGACAACGATCCGGGAAGGGGAAGCGGAGCAGCCGGAGTACTACCAGATTCAGACGGGAGCTTACCGTATCCGCTCTCTGGCAGAACAGCAGATGAACACACTGCGGTCCCAGGGATTCCCAGCCTTTATTGTCAGTGAGGACGGTCTATTCAAGGTACGTGCCGGCGCTTTCCGGGAGCTGGATAACGCCGTGCAAATGGAGCAGGAGCTGAGACGGTATGGATACAATACATTTCTTGTCAGAAGACCGGCAGTTTCTTAAGAGACCGGACCGGGACCATTTTCCAGCAGTGAAAATGGTCCCGTTACCGACATGGCTGTGAACTATAATATGACCCCGCTGGGGAACTCCATATTCCGGAAAAATAGTGTCCGCGGCAGAAAATGTGTGTTATAATGGAGACAGAAAACAACAAATCAACGGTCACGCATGCACAGGAGGGATTCACATGGGAGATAAGAAACTTGTTATTACCATTGGCCGTCAGTATGGCAGCGGCGGCAATGAAATCGGTCGGAAGTTGGCGGGAGAATTGGGAATTGATTTTTACGACAAGAATATCCTGCGTATGAATTCCGACGAGAGCGGCATCAAGGAGAGTTACTTTCATCTGGCGGATGAGAAAGCGGGGAACCGGCTTCTGTACCGGATTATCAGCAGCATGACGCCGGAGATGAGAGGCCCCAGCTTCGGTTCGGACCTGATCTCGGCGGACAACTTATTCCGTTTCCAGTCGGAGGTGATCCGGAAGCTGGCAGAGGAGCAGTCCTGCGTCATTGTGGGCCGGTGCGCCGATTACGTGCTGGAGGACGCGGACAACATCGAACTGGTGCGGATCTTCATTTATTCGGATATGGACGCGAGAATCCGCAGGGTAAAGGAGAAAGAACTCTATGCGCCGGAGGACATTAAGAAGAATGTGAAGCGGATTGACAAGGAACGCCGGAATTACTACCGTTATTACACGGGGAGAGGATGGGCGGACCCGGAGAACTACGATCTTCTGATCAATACATCAACGGCCGGAATTAAGGGAAGTGTCAGAATGATCGAGGAGTACATAAAGATCAGAGGCTATAAAATATGAGTTCGGGCGGCACAGTCAGGTTTGGCTGTGCCGTTTTTTTGACGGCTGAACAGGATAAACCTGTAAACTTACAGAATTATTAAGAAGTGTGGTTCCTAATGAGGTTGAGAGCGAGTTCAGGGGGTTCATTCCGCCAGGGAACCGGGGCCGGAGTGCTTCACCCAGTTTCAGATCGGTGAAAGCAGCTTTTCATAATTCTGTAGGTTTACCCTGATGGCTAAAAATGATATATTGTGAAAACCGGCAGTAGTGTGATATGATAGAGCCATCCGGGCAGGCCGGACTTGCGAAAAGGCGCCTGGGAATGCTTATTATGGAAATACTGGTAACACAGGATAAGGGACAGGAGAGAGGAAACACATGGTTAAGGCAGTGATTTTTGACATGGATGGCGTGATCATCGACAGTGAGGGAACGTATTTGGAATTTCAGCTGGAATTTGCCAGGAAGAAGAACCCGAACGTGCGCATCGAACAACTTTATCCGATGGTTGGCGCGACGAAAAAAGAGGCGTGGGAGGTACTGGAGCGTGCGGTCGATAACGGACAGCCGTGGGAGGAATTGAGAGATGAGTGCCGCCAGCGTGATATTTACAGTGAGGTGGATTATAGAGAAATCTACCGCCCGGAAGTTACAGAGGTCTTAAGAACTTTGAAGGAAAAGGGATACCGGCTCGCCCTGGCTTCTTCCACCCAGCTGGACTTAGTGGAACGGGTTCTTCGTGAAAATGAGATCCGGGAATATTTTGAAGTGGTGGTCAGCGGCAGCCAGTTTAAACGGAGCAAACCGGACCCTGAAATCTATCAGTATACAGCGGCCCAGCTGGGCGTAAGGACGGAAGAGTGTCTGGCGGTGGAGGATTCCACCATCGGGATCACAGCGGCCAGCAGAGCCGGGATGAAGATCGCGGCGGTGATCGATAACCGCTACAATTTCGACCAGAGTCTGGCTGATTATCACATTGCCAGGGTGAAAGAGGTATTAGAAGTGGTGGATGAAGCATAAAATACGATATACAACCTTGAAGGAGGAATGATTTGGAGTATATCGGTGAATTGCTGAAAGGCGTGGTCATAGGAATTGCCAATATCCTTCCCGGCATCAGCGGAGGGATGCTGGCCATATCCATGGGCGTGTACGACACGATCATCCATGCGGTGAACCGGCTCTTTAAGGAACCGGTGGAAAGCATAAAAACGCTGTTTCCCTACGGTCTGGGGGCGGTGGCTGGGATCATCAGCCTGTCTCTGGTGTTCGAATACTTATTTGGGACGTTTCCCTTACAGACGAAGCTGGCGTTTATCGGGCTTATCGGCGGCGGCCTTCCGGCCCTGTTTGAGAAGACGAAGGCGAAGGCGGAGCCTGGGGAGAAGAGACTGGGGGCGGTGACGATCTGCATCACAGCCGCCGTGGTGATCTTCATTACCGTAGCGGGCGGATTATCCCTCGCCTCCGGTTCCCGGGCTGGAGGCGAGGCGGTGAAGACCGGAGCGGCCTATCTCTCTTCCGGCCGGTTCTGGATCATCTCCATGTTCTTCGTGGGCATACTGGCTGCGGGAACCATGGTGGTTCCGGGCGTGAGCGGCTCCATGATCATGATGATGATCGGTGTGTACGAGCCGCTGCTGCAGACGACAAACGGCTGTATCAGGGCGGCGGCCGCGTTTGATTTTCCAGCGCTTCTGTCCGATGGACTGGTCCTGCTTCCGTATTTTACAGGGCTGGGACTCGGAATTTTTCTGTTTGCCAAAATTGTGGAACATCTTCTGGTCAATCATGAGCGCCAGATGTACCGCGTGATCATCGGCCTGGTATTTTCCTCGCCGGTGGTGATCCTGTGGGATGTGGCGTGGAAACAGATCGAACTCTACCAGCTGCTTGGCGGGATTTCCCTGTGCCTGCTGGGATACGTGGCGGCGGTTCGGTGCGGCGGAGAAGGATGAGCCGGCGGTTGAGGAACGGGAATACAAAAAACAGGAATACAAAAAACAGCAATACAAAAAGCCAGATGCATCGTCTGATCAGCAGAACCGATGCATCTGGCTTTTTTTGTTTCTTCTTATTATATTAATTAATTTAACTCGGCGATTCTTGTGATTCCCACATAAATATGGGAGATTTTGTACCAGGTTCGGAAATCGATGACTCCCGTCACAGGGAGGCCGAATATGGACTGGAATTCCCGCACAGCGGCGGCGGTTGCCGGTCCGAAGATTCCATCCGGCGTAATGTGCGGGATGGCGCTGTAGACGGTGGCGATGGCGTCCAGCTGTTCCTGCACCTGCTGTACCTTCTGGCCGCTGGAGCCGATGGTTAAATCGTAGCCGGGCCAGGAAGCGGGGATGCCGGAAATCTGCTCGGCGGTATTGATGTACATGTCATCACCGTAGAAATAGCGCAGAATTTCAATGGGGCTGTATCCGCGCTCGCCTAAGTCTGCGGAGCCCCACTGCGTCATCCAGCCTTTGTGCTGGCAGGACACCCGGTTGCCGTCACAGTACTGGGTTAAGATCGGCTGTTTGACCTCGGGACGCGATAAGTAGTTGTCGAAGATCTCATCCACAACCTCGGAGATGGACTCGAAGATATTTCTGCCATAGATCCATTTATGGTCAAAAGCGGTGGAAGAGGTAATGGTGAAATCGTAGCCCTGGTTGCGGTACCACTCCGTGTAGACACGGTTCAGTGTGAAGCTCATGATGGCCAGAACGTTTGCCGTGATGGAGGAGCGGGGCCAGGTGGCATAAATTTCACTGGAGGCCACATTCTTGATGTAGTCCCGGTATGGAACGTAGTAATTGGGGGCGGTTGAGTCGGTAGGAACCCCGTCATGAACCACGACGGTCTGAGGAACTACCACGCGGCTTAAGACGATCTCACCGGTTTCAGCCACCGGCTTTACTTCAGCTTCAGCAATTTTCGGCGGATAGTAGCCATAGAGCGTGTGATCCGGAATGACGATGGGAGTGTCCGGTGATACCTCGTCGGCCAGCGGCGTCATACGGACCGGCTGGATTGCAAGAGAGTCCGGCAGGATTTCCGTTCCCGAGATAGCGACTTCCGCAAAGCCCCGCGCCCGGATGGTGATGGTATATTCGGAATAGGGCTGGGTTAAGCCGGGCGACAGGCTGTATTCCAGCGGAGGAGCGGCTAAGCGGATCTCCCCGGTCTGGCCGGAAGAATTGGTGTTCGTCGATTCTACAGTGCTTTCAGGATCTCCTTTGTAAGCGATGGAAACTTCGGCATCGCGGATAGGAAAATTGTTTTCGGCAGAAACTACATTTACCTGGAGTAAGCCGGTATCAGTAGGTTCCAGTGCGGCAGCGGTCATATATTTTCTCATAGATTGCCCCTTTATTGGATGATTACTGACAGTATATGACGGCTGTCTCGCAAATGTTCCGGTTTTTCCGGAAAACGGGCTGCGGCGGAGAAAGTTTCTGCCGGGAGGGGGCAGGCGCCGCAGACCGGGAATCCTGGCTGACTGAAGGGATTCCGAATTTCCGGACGTTTTACCGGAACATGGACTCTACGTAGTTACGCATTTCATTCCGGCTCTCAACGTTTCTGGCTCCGTCTGCGAGTTCGTTCCGTCTGGATTCCGGAAGCTCCGCAAAACGGGTCAGAATGTCGGAATGCTGTGCCAGCTCCATGGTAAAGCCGATGGGCATTTCACTGTTATCTATCATAAACATCACCTCGCAGATAGTCTCTGCAGTTTTGAGCCCGGTTATTCGCCGGGAATGCGATTCCTTAAGGAGGTGAATGCCACGGCCGGAAGAACCATCCATCTCAATATATAAAACAGGGTATTGTATAATATGTTTAAAATAGTCTGCGAAAAGCGGAAAAAGATAGTCAGACAATCGTGCAGAAAACAGTTGAAAAATGTCGTGAAATCATGTATAATCTATTCAATTTGGGCTGATTTTCAGAGCGCTCAAACAACGCATAGCATTAAGAAAGGATTGGGACTTTACGTATGAAAGCTTTTTTAATACTGGAAGACGGAACCGTATTCACAGGGACCAGCATTGGTTCGAAAAGGGAAGTAATCAGCGAAATCGTATTTAATACTTCCATGACCGGTTATTTAGAAGTCCTCACCGACCCCTCGTACGCGGGGCAGGCCGTGGTGATGACGTATCCGCTGATTGGTAATTACGGAATTTGTCGTGAAGATATGGAATCGTATAAAGCATGGCCGGACGGCTACATTGTCAGAGAATTATCTAGAATCCCCAGCAACTTCAGAAGCGGGGATACCATTCAGCATTTCTTAGAGGAACAAGATATTCCAGGTATCAGTGGTATCGATACGAGAGCCCTAACAAAAATCTTAAGAGAAAAAGGTACGATGAACGGCATGATTACAACCAATGAAAATTTTGATTGTGATGAGGCTGTTGCCCGTATGAAAAATTATTCGGTTACCGGTGTGGTGAAGAAAACCACCTGCGCCGAAAAATACGTGCTTCCGGGAGACGGAAAGAAGGTGGCGCTTCTCGATTTAGGCGCCAAGATGAACATTGCCCGTTCTTTGAATGAGAGAGGCTGCCAGGTTACCGTATACCCGGCGACGACGGCCGCGGAAGAGATTCTGGCGGAAAAGCCTGACGGAATCATGCTTTCCAACGGCCCCGGAGATCCAAAGGAGTGTACGGATATTATCACCGAGATCCGCAAATTATATGAATCAGAGGTTCCGATCTTTGCCATCTGCCTCGGCCATCAGCTGATGGCGCTGGCCACAGGCGCGGATACCCACAAGTTAAAATACGGTCACCGCGGCGGAAACCATCCGGTGAAGGACTTAGAGACAGGACGCGTCTACATTTCTTCACAGAACCACGGCTATGTGGTGGACATGGATACGCTTAAAGCTGAGACAGCCGTTCCGGCATTTGTCAATGTCAACGATGGCACCAACGAGGGATTAAAATACGTAAATAAGAACATTTTCACGGTTCAGTACCATCCGGAGGCATGTCCGGGACCGCTGGACTCCGGCTACTTATTTGACAGATTTTTGAAAATGATGGAGGAGGGAAAGTAATGCCGAAGAATCCTGATATTAAAAAAGTACTTGTTCTCGGCTCCGGCCCGATCATCATCGGCCAGGCGGCGGAATTCGACTATGCGGGAACCCAGGCGTGCCGTTCTTTAAAAGAGGAAGGCATCGAGGTGGTTCTCTTAAACTCCAATCCGGCCACCATCATGACGGATAAGGATATTGCGGACAGGGTTTATATCGAACCTCTGACGGTAGAAGTGGTGGAACAGCTGATCCTGAAGGAGAAACCGGACAGCGTGCTCCCGACTCTGGGCGGCCAGGCGGGACTGAATCTTGCCATGGAATTAGAGGACGCCGGATTTTTTAAGGATAACAACGTGCGTCTGATCGGAACCACGGCTCTTACCATCAAAAAGGCGGAAGACCGCGAGATGTTTAAGGAGACTATGGAGAAGATCGGCGAGCCGGTGGCTCCCTCCGATATCGTGGAGGATGTCAAACACGGTCTGGAAATCGCGGAAAAGATCGGTTATCCCGTAGTCCTTCGTCCGGCTTACACACTGGGCGGTTCCGGCGGCGGTATCGCAGAGAACCCGGAAAAATGTGCGGAGATCCTGGAAAACGGCCTTCGTCTGTCCCGTGTGGGACAGGTCCTGGTGGAGCGATGCATCGCAGGATGGAAGGAAGTCGAATACGAAGTGATGCGCGACGGTGCGGGCAATGTGATCACCGTTTGTAATATGGAAAATATCGATCCGGTCGGCGTTCACACCGGCGACAGCATCGTTGTGGCTCCCTCCCAGACTCTGGGCGATAAGGAGTACCAGATGCTTCGTACATCAGCGCTTAAAATTATCAGCGAACTGGGAATCACCGGCGGCTGTAACGTACAGTACGCCTTAAACCCGGACAGCTTTGAATACTGTGTCATCGAGGTAAACCCGCGCGTGAGCCGTTCCTCCGCGCTGGCTTCCAAGGCCACCGGATATCCGATTGCCAAGGTTGCGGCCAAAATCGCGCTTGGCTATACTCTGGATGAGATTAAGAACGCGGTTACGAAGAAGACGTACGCCAGCTTCGAGCCGATGCTGGATTACTGTGTGGTCAAGATGCCGCGCCTCCCATTTGACAAGTTCATCAGCGCCAAGAGAACGCTGGGAACCCAGATGAAGGCGACCGGAGAGGTCATGAGTATCTGTACGAACTTTGAAGGCGGCTTAATGAAGGCGATCCGTTCCTTAGAGCAGCATGTGGACAGCCTGATGTCCTATGATTTTACGGAGCTTTCCGACGAGGAATTAAAGGACACGCTGGCCCTCGTGGACGACAGGAGAATCTGGGTGATCGCGGAGGCGTTAAGACGCGGCTTCACCTATGAGACGATCCATGCGATCACGAAGATCGACGTCTGGTTTATCGATAAGCTGGCGATCATCGTGGAGATGGAAGAGGCGCTTAAGAAGGGACCGCTGACGGTGGATCTGCTGAGAGAAGCCAAGAGAATCGAGTTCCCGGACAACGTCATCGCCAGACTGACAGGAAGCTCCGAACAGGAGATTCATCAGATGCGTAAGGACAACAACATTGTGGCCGCGTTTAAGATGGTGGATACGTGCGCGGCTGAATTTGCGGCGGAGACGCCTTACTACTATTCCTGCTTTGGCAGCGAGAATGAAGCCGCATATACCAGCGGGCGGAAGAAGGTGCTTGTCCTCGGTTCCGGCCCGATCCGTATCGGCCAGGGGATCGAGTTTGACTTCTGTTCGGTTCACAGCACCTGGGCGTTCAGCAAAGAGGGCTATGAGACGATTATCGTAAATAATAATCCGGAGACGGTAAGTACCGACTTCGATATTGCGGATAAGCTGTATTTCGAGCCGCTGACACCGGAGGATGTGGAGAGCATCGTGGACATCGAGAAGCCGGATGGGGCAGTGGTTCAGTTCGGCGGCCAGACGGCCATCAAGCTGACGGAAAGTCTGATGAAGATGGGTGTTCCGATTCTCGGTACGGCCGCGGAAGATGTGGATGCGGCGGAGGACCGGGAGCTGTTTGATAAGATTCTGGAGGAATGCAGTATTCCGAGACCTGCGGGCCATACGGTTTACACTGCCGAAGAGGCTAAAGAAGCGGCCCATAAGCTGGGATATCCGGTGCTGGTCCGTCCATCCTATGTTTTAGGCGGTCAGGGCATGCAGATCGCCATCAGCGACCAGGATGTGGACGAATTTATCGGAATCATCAACCAGATTGCCCAGGAGCATCCGATACTCGTAGATAAGTATATCATGGGAAAAGAGATCGAGGTTGATGCCATCTGTGACGGCACCGACATTCTGATCCCGGGAATCATGCAGCATATCGAGAGGACCGGTATTCATTCCGGCGACAGTATTTCCGTCTATCCGGCTCAGGATCTGACAGAGAAGAACATCGAGACTTTAGTAGACTATACGGAGAAGCTGGCGAGAGCCCTTCACGTGAAAGGAATGATCAACATTCAGTTCATTGTGGACGGAGACGACGTGTACATCATCGAGGTGAATCCACGTTCTTCCCGTACCGTGCCGTATATCAGCAAGGTTACCGGAATCCCCATCGTGCCGCTGGCGACGCAGATCATCTGCGGACGGACCATCCGGGAGCTGGGCTATACGCCGGGACTTCAGCCTTCTGCGGACTATATCGCCATCAAGATGCCAGTATTCTCCTTTGAAAAAATCCGCGGCGCCGATATCAGCCTCGGGCCGGAGATGAAGTCTACCGGAGAGTGTCTGGGAATTGCGAAGACCTTCAATGAGGCGCTTTATAAGGCATTTGAGGGAGCAGGCGTGCGCCTTCCGAAGTATAAAAATATGATTATCACGGTCCGCGATTCCGAGAAGGAAGAGGCCGTGGACATAGCAAGAAGATTCCAGGCACAGGGATACCGGATTTTCTCTACCGCGGGAACTGCGAAGTTCTTAAACAGCCATGGAGTAAAGGCGCTGGCAGTAAGAAAGCTGGAACAGGAGTCCCCGAACCTGCTGGATCTGATTCTGGGACATGAGATCGATCTGGTTATCGATATCCCGCCGCAGGGTGCGGATAAGAGCCGTGACGGTTTCATAATCAGAAGAAATGCCATCGAGACAGGCGTAAACGTGCTGACCTCACTCGATACGGCGGCGGCCCTTGTGACCAGTATGGAAAACAGGGCGAATGAATTGACATTGATTGATATTGCAACGGTTTAAAGGGCAGACGGGCGGCAGTTACAGGTTTAAATATCTGTGGCTGCCGCCTGTTTATATTGTTAGAGGAAAAACTGTTTTACTATTATAATCGGGATAACTGGCTGTTGACAGCTCAAAAGCTATGTGGTATATTTGTAACATAAAGTTATAAATATACCACATAGAAAGGAGTAAGAATATGAAATACGGCTATGGTTGTCTGGGATTTTTATCGCTGCTGGGTATCCTGGGAATTGTCACGGAGGAGCGTACCTTCCTCGCATTCTTTGGATTTGCGGTGGATTTTCAGTACTTTTTCAGAAAGACAGATGAGATGATGATCGAGTATATGAATAAGTCCGCTGCCAGGGCATTTATGTGCGGCATGGTTTTAACTGCCGTGGTGACGCTGATTTATGCGGCGCTTTATGGGATCAGCAAGGCGCTTATCATCGGGATTGCCTGGGGGTGGAGCGCATCGGTGCTGGTCTATGCGTTATCAACTGCCTATTACGGAATAAAAGAAAGCTGGTGGTCGGGAGATGATTAAAAACCGGATCAAAGAATACCGGGCCAGGTATGATATGAAGCAGGAAGAACTGGCGGCCAGAGTGGGAGTCCGCCGTGAGACGATCGGCAACCTGGAAAAGGGGAAGTACAATCCTTCCCTTGTTCTGGCCTGGAATATCGCAAAGGTCTTCGGCGTCACGATAGAGGAACTATTTACCGTGGATGAATCGTGACGCCGTTTGCGGCAGCACCGAGTCAGATCTCTGATTTGTGGTATTTAAAGAAGTCCAGTGTCTCGGCAATGTCGGCCTCGTCTGAAAACAGGCCGATGGCCTTTCCCGCTTCGACTGCAAAATCTACATATCCGTTTGGTCTGGCTGTGATGAGACGTCCGTCGCTCACAGCCAGATTTTTGCTTGTCCGAATGGTGTTCTTTCCTTCCAGAAAACCGTATTCTTCCAGAAGATCGACGCCGGCGCAGATGGCGCAGATACAGGATTTGTCCCGGTTAAGTCTGTGAAGGAAGGCACTCAGTTCGTCTCCTTTGACATGAGCGATATCGCCGCCCGGAATGATGAAGGATGTGACTTCGTCCGGATCGATATCCTTTAAAAATGTGTCTGCCTGAACGCAGAAGCCTTCCGATGTGCGGATTGTTCCGCCGCCTGCGTCATCAGCGGAGCCAGCCATGCAGTAAGCACAGGGCTGTTCACCAAGCGTGGAATATTTCATGAAATATCCCAGCAGCACGATCTCAAAGAAACAGCAGTCGTCATAAATAAGAAAGTAGTTACGCATAGTTCTGCCTCCGTAATAAAATTGATATCCTTATTATAGGTGACGCCACGTTATTTGTATAGATAAATTGACATTCTATTTATTTGATGGTAAGATTACCCTAGATTTATAAAGAAAGGGTGAGAACGATGTAATGGTTTGTTTATAAGTAAATCAATGGAACCTGGGATGGAACGCAGCGTGCGGGCCGTCTTGTTTTGATACCCTTATAAACGATACTTTTACACCGTACACACGCCCGAAAAAGAATTTCTTTTTCGTCTGTTTTCGTGAGCGGCTGGTCGGGAGGATACGTATGGATCTTCTTCCGGAAGCTGCCGCGGGACTTAACTTGTGTTGTGGTGATGTATGGGCCACAGCTTTTTTATTTCACAGAAAAGTTCGTCCTATGAAATAAAAGCCCTCCGGCGCGAGAGTCCGGCGAGCCGGACTCTTTCTTGTGTAATGGGAGAGGGCTCCTGCTGCGTAAAATGGAAACGTGCGCTTTGGCGGATGGCTGAAAGGTCTGTGGCATATAACGGGAACATGAAGAGAGAAAGAAGTGAAATGAATATGGAAATGATTTATAAATATCCGAGAACCCGCCATATCGAAGGCTCCAGAATCCAGGCGGGCGACGAGGATTTGAAAAATGTGAGATTCGAGGAGATCCGGGGAAAATTCGTGGTCCTGGAGGAAAAGGTGGATGGTGCCAACTGCGGCGTCAGCTTTGGGGAGAACGGTAAACTGATGCTCCAGAGCAGGGGCCATTTCTTAAACGGCGGCTATGGAGAGCGCCAGTTTGATCTGTTTAAGACGTGGGCCAGCTGCCATCAGGCGGATTTATATGAGATACTGGGGACGCGCTATGTGATGTATGGAGAATGGCTGTATGCCAAACACACGGTGTACTATGACAGGCTTACCCATTATTTTATGGAATTTGACATTTTTGATAAGGAAACGAAATGCTTTTTAAGTACGGCTGCGCGAAGGAAGCTGCTCTTACAGTGCCCGTTTATTGTGTCGGTCCTCGTTCTGTTTGAGGGCAGGCTGGATTCTCTGGATGAGCTGGTTTCCTGGCTTGGCAGGTCACATTTTAAGTCGGAGCGGTATGAGCAGTCCCTGCGGGAGCAGTGTGAGGAACAGGGGCTTTTTTGGGAACTGGTAAAACGGCAGACAGACATGTCCGATCTCATGGAAGGCATCTACATCAAGGCAGAGGACGACGGTCTGGTGACGGACCGGTTTAAATATGTGAGAAGCACATTTTTAAACACAATTCTCGATTCGGAGACGCATTGGCTCAACCGGCCCGTCATTCCGAACCAGCTGGCGCCGGGGACGGATTTATTCTCGGATCTTCCCCTTCGGGAGGAGGTGTGAGTATGGCAGATCAGCAGAGACTTGAAGATTTCTTAGAGCAGAAGGAATACTGCTTTGACGCACTCCTCGTGGAGTTTCGATGGCTGGAAGAGCTGGAAGACGTCATGCAGGACAGCACATGGCACCGTGAGGGAAATGTGCTGGAGCATACGAGGCGCGTCTGCCGTGCAGTCGTGTCAGGCGAAGAGTGGAAGGATTTAAACAGGGAGGAACGTGCGGTCCTTTATATGGCCGCCATGTTCCACGATATCGGAAAGAAGAGCTGCACGATGCGCTCTGCCGAAGAAGAGGGCAGAATCATTTCCCCCGGGCACAGCATTGCGGGGATGAAGCGGTTTCGGGAGCTGTGCTATAAGGAATTGGAGGAACGTTTTTTGATTCCATTTGCGGTCAGGGAGGAGATAGCCTGGCTGATCCGTTACCACGGGCTGCCGCTCTTGTTTATGGAGAAGGAGTCGCCTGCCGTTAGTCTTGTGAGAGCAAGGGAGAGCGTCAGGCTGAAGCTGCTCTGGCTTCTTGGGCGCGCAGATGTGCTGGGACGGGAGTGCAGGGACAAGACGGCGGCTCTGGAGACGGTGGAATATTTCAGGGCTTATGCCAGGGAAACAGGCTGTTATGATGAGCGGATTCATTTTGCCAATGAGTATACGCGATTCTGTTACTTTGAGAAACAGACCATATGGCCGGAGGAATGCCTCTACGATACGACGAAGTTCGATGTCTATGTGATGGCGGGGCTTCCGCTGGCAGGTAAGGATACGTATATTCAGGAGAATTTTCCACATCTCCCGGTGATATCCCTGGATGACATCCGGGAGGAGATGGGAGTGCGGCCGAGTGAGCCTTCCGGGCCTGTGGCAGCCGTTGCGAGAGAGCGGGCAAAGGGATTTCTGCGCACGCAGACCCCGTTTGTGTGGAATGCAACCAATCTGGTGCTGGACAACAGACAGAAGATATGCCGGCTTTGCAGCAATTACGGTGCAAGAGTGAATATCAGATATTTGGAGGTGCCCTACCGGGAAGTGCTGCGGCGCAATACGGTTCGGGAGCGGAGCGTGCCGGTGGATGTGATTAACCGGATGATCCGCCGGCTGGATATGGTAGAGCGTACCGAGGGCTTCCGGGTAAGCTTCCAGCAAAATGACGGCCGCCGGATAAAATAGAGCCGGCAGGCCGATCTGAGAAAAAGGAGTGGAGAGAGATGGTGTTTTACATTAACAAGCAGGCAGTGGAGATTAAGACGAGATTCGAAAACGCACCTTTGACCTCGCCGAATGAAGCGTGTGCGGCGATCGGCATGCTGTGCAGGATATACGGGCTTCCCATACCGGAAAAGCGGGAGATGGTCAGCGAGATGAAGCAGGATCTCCACACCGCCATCGATGGGAAGCCGATCCCGTCGGAATTCGCGGAGAAAGTCTTAAGCCTTTTAGAAGGGTATTTTAAAGATGATCCGGTGACAGATGAGATTTATGAGCTGCTGAAATACAGCTATGATGAGCAGAAATAGTGTTAAAATATAAGCGGAGAGCTGATTTGGGGGGAATAGAAAATAAACTATTATAAAACAGTAATTTTAAAAGATAATACAAAATGTTTGCTGCGGAATGCGCGGGAAGCAGATGCAGAGTTGGTTCATGATAATTTTCAGCAAACACATGGTGAGACCGATTTCCTGTTGACTTACCCGGACGAAAACAGTTTCAATATTGAGCAGGAGAAAGCTATTTTGCTTGAAAAAGAAAACAGCAGGAATGAGATCGAATTATGTGCATTTGTCGGTGAATATTTAGTCGGGGGAGCTGGAATTGAAAAAGTCGGTTCAAAGGATAAGGTAAAACATCGGGCAGAGGCTGGAATCAGCATAGCGAAGGCTTATTGGAATAAGGGCATCGGTCGTGCACTCATGGAAGCATGCATAGAATGCGCAAGGCAGGCCGGCTACCTGCAATTGGAATTAGAGGTAGTCAGTACCAATGTGGGCGCGATCGCACTATATAAAAGCGTGGGATTCCTGGAGTATGGCAGGAATCCCAGAGGGTTCCGTTCCCGCAGTCAGGGATGGCAGGAAATTGTGCTTATGCGATTAGAGCTTGACTGATTAACCGGGGGGGAAGTAAATCGTAATTCCCCTAAATAATGGCAATGGTCAGAGTTCTGACAATATCTGCAATGCAATTTCTTTTGCCTTTGAGCTGGACACCTCCGCGCCCTCAGTCTCGCCTAAATAAACGCTGAAATACACGATTCCGCTGTGGGTGTCTGCGAGGCCTGTAAACCACGAATCGACTGCAACACCAGCCATTTTGCCCAATCCTGTCTTTCCATAGACGGGAAACCCGGTTTCGCCCTGGTCAGTCACCAGCATTACCTGTTTTAATTGCCGTATAGTCTCCGCGCGGTAAACGGTATCCGGTCCGAAGATCCGTTCCATCACGTGTACCTGCTCCGATGCGGAGATTTTCAGCGAGGATTCTATCCAGAAGCCCGTCAACGCCCGATTATTATTGTTTGTATTCAGGCGTCCCTCCCAGTCGGAGATATCACAGTTCCCGTATTGTAACCGGTTTAGCTCTGTTTGAAGGAGATCCGGTCCGATATCATCGATCACCTTTCTGAAATACCAGACGCAGGAAGTACGAAATGCTTCCGGAAAGTCAATGTCTTTGTTCCACGCCTCGTTCCAGAAGCTTTCCCCGCTCCAGGAACGGACGGAGTCTTTGGGATCGATGAAGCCGTTTTCCAGACCGATCAGGGAGGAGATGATCTTGAATGTGGAACAGGGAGAACGCTGGAGGCTGGCCAGTTCCGGATTGCAGATCATTGTTTTGCCTGCGGTTGGATTGTAAAATACAGCCGCGCCGTTCAGGCCTTTGAAATGGTGAGACCAGTCGGGTTCTATGATCGACGGTGCGGGAGGTGCGGTAACGGTGGATTCTGCGGCGGTGGATTCCGGCGCGGACAAAAGACCATTATCCTCTGTACTTTCCCTATTTGTCTGCCCTAAGGCCTCAGTCCCGTTCGTCTCCTGCTCCACCATTTCATAAGGCGGAGTGCTCTCCTGAAAATTTTTCATACCAGAGCACCCGGACAGGGAAGTTAAACATAGTACGGACAGAATGCCGCTGATTCTATAGATACGTCTGATTCTTCTTATGGTCATATTTGTTCCTCCGAATTTTTTTCACTGCGTTTGCTTTACCACATTTGCTTCTACAGAGAAAGTTTTTTATAACAAAAAAATGCTGACCTCCCATTCAGGAAATCAGCAATCTCTTCTAATGGAGATGACAGGGCTCGAACCTGCGACTTCTTGCGTGTGATGCAAGCGCTCTCCCAGCTGAGCTACACCTCCATAGCAACTATTTTACCACGTTGACGGAAAAATGCAAGAAAAAAATGGAAAATTAATCATAATTTAGTAACAGTTCAGCCTTCACTTCCAGCTGCCTCTGCCCGGTCCGGCGCTTTCGTTTCCTGGACCTTTCCAGTTCCGGTTTCGGGCATAAGCATTTC
>ERZ791765.112-NODE-112-length-114888-cov-73.730452_pt1 | contig 114888 bp, 111 predicted proteins | sample MGYA00509949_ERZ791765 | MGnify/ENA primary metagenome ERZ791765 (study PRJEB30046, sample SAMN00791980) | human gut metagenome | study: EMG produced TPA metagenomics assembly of the A metagenome-wide association study of gut microbiota in type 2...
CCCAACCCCCAACCCCTAACCCCTAACCTCCCCTTGACAGGGTTATCGTTTATGTTACAATTTCTACATAGAATAGGTGAGTTATGCGCTAGGGAGTAGCGCTTTTTTTTGAATGGATGCTGCCAGGGGCAGCGGCAGAGGTGATTGCTATGAGACAAGACATTCTCGATTTTTTGATACAGCACAAGGACGAATTCGTATCGGGCCAGCAGATTTCTGAGCAGCTCGGGATTTCCCGGACGGCCGTATGGAAGCATATCCGCGTCCTCAAACAGCGGGGCTATGTCATCGAGTCGTATACCAAGAAAGGGTATTGTCTGCGCGAAGCACCGGAACTGCTGTCGGAACAGGCTATCGAAGAAGGGCTTTCGACGAAAGTCGTGGGACGTCATATCGTCTACCGGGAACGCGTCGATTCGACGAATAATGTCGCCAAGAAGCTGGCCGATGAAAGCGCCCCGGAAGGGACCATCGTCGTCGCCGAAGAACAGACCGGAGGCCGGGGACGCATTAACCGCTCGTTCTTGTCGCCTTTTGCCAAGGGCGTCTGGTTCTCCCTGATTCTGCGGCCTAACATCCCGCCTATGGAAGTCTCCAAGATGACCCTCCTGGCTGCCGTCGCCGTGGCCCGGGCCATCCGCCATCACGGCCTGACGGACTGCGGCATCAAGTGGCCTAACGACATCCTGGTCAAGGGCCGCAAGATGGTGGGCATCCTGACCGAACTCAACGGTTCGGCAGAAAAGGTCAACTACATCATCATGGGCATCGGCGTCAATACGGGCATCACCGCCGAGGACCTGCCTAAGGATTTGCAGTCCATCGTCACCAGTTTTGCCCGCGAAGGCGTCCGCGTCAGCCGGCTGGCCCTGCTGGAAACGCTGCTGAAGGAAATCGAAGGGCTGTACCAGACCGTCTGCCGTGAGGGGTTCGCACCGATCCTGGCCGAATGGCGGGCCCTGTCCTGCATGTTGGGCCAGGACGTAACGGTCACATCCATCGACAAGACCTTTTCCGGCAAAGCCGTCGATATCGATGAGAACGGCAATCTCCTCGTTGCGACGCCAGAAGGCGTGGAAGTCGTCATGGCAGGGGATATTCATGTCCGTCCGGCTTAATTTAGCCGTAAAGACTATTCAAGACAGGCAAACTCTGTTATTATAATAGGCGTATTATCAACTTAAAGTAGGCAGGAGATAAAGTTATGCTATTAGTCATTGATGTAGGGAATACAAATATTGTCCTGGGCATTTTCAAGGGAAAAGAGCTCATGGACCACTGGCGCGTATCGACGAACCGCCTCCGGACGACCGATGAATACGGCGTCCTCATTCGCAACCTCTTTTATTTGAACGGCGTCAACTCCGATGAAATCGATGCCATCATCATTTCGTCGGTCGTACCGCCGGTCATGCCCACGCTGGAACGCATGTGCCAGCGCTATTTCGGCCTGACACCGCTGATCATCGGACCGGGTGTCAAGACGGGCATGGACATCAAATACGACAATCCCCGTGAAGTCGGTGCCGACCGCATCGTCAACGCCGTTGCAGCGTATGAAAAATTCGGCGGCCCGGTCATCATCATCGACTTCGGCACGGCGACGACCTTCTGTGCCGTCGACAAGAAAGGAAATTACCTCGGCGGCGCCATCTGCCCGGGCATCGGCATCTCTACAGACGCCCTGGTCCAGCGCACGGCGAAACTGCCGCGTATCGAAGTCGTCCGCACGGATAAGGTCATCTGCCGCAATACCATCGAAAGTATGCAGGCCGGTGTCTTCTATGGCTTCGTCGGCCAAGTCGACGGCATCGTCGCCCGTATGCGCAAGGAACTGGGATGCAAGGCTAAAGTCGTCGCTACGGGCGGCCTGGCCGTCATCGTCGCTCCGGCTACGGATGCCATTGACGTCGTCGAACCCATGCTGACCCTGGAAGGGTTGAGAATCATTTATGACCGCAACCATTAAGCCCTTTGCCATCGGCACGGTCGAGCTCGATGCCCCGGTCATCCTGGCCCCTATGGCCGGCGTCTGCGATGCGCCGTACCGGGTCATCGCCCACCGCTATGGAGCGGCCCTGGTCTGCGCGGAAATGGTCAGTTCCCAGGGCATCCGCTACCGCAACCAGCATACGGAAGAACTGCTGCACATCGAAGATGGGGAACACCCCCTGTCCATGCAGATTTTCGGCTCGGACCCGGACGTCATGGCCCAGGCAGCGGCCGTCGTCGAAGAAGCCGGTGCCGATATCGTCGATATCAATATGGGCTGTCCCGTCAAGAAAGTCGTCAAGAACGGCGACGGCTCGGCCTTGATGAAGAACCTGCCCCTGGCAGAAAAAGTCATCCGTGCCGTCGTCGGCGCCGTGTCCATCCCGGTCACGGTCAAGATGCGCACCGGCTGGGATGACGCCTCTTTTACGGCGCCGGAGCTGGCCAAACGGGCTGAGGCGGCTGGTGCCGCTGCCGTCACCGTCCACGGACGGACGCGGGAACAGTTCTATAGCGGCAAGGCGGACTGGCAGAAAATCAAAGCCGTCGTCGATGCCGTATCCATCCCGGTCATCGGCAACGGCGACGTCGTCGACGGCCCGTCGGCGGCAGCCCTGATGGAACAGACCGGCTGCGGTGCCGTCATGGTCGGCCGCGGCGCTCAGGGCAATCCCTGGATTTTCCCGCAGATACGCCATTATTTGGCGACGGGCGAAGTCCTGCCGCCGCCGACGGCCATGGAACGTTATGAACAGATGCTGTCCCATTTTGAAGCCCTGCTGGCCTATAAAGGCGAATACATCGGCGTCCGGGAGATGCGCTCCCACGCCTCGTGGTATACCCACGGCCTCTATGGCTCGGCGGCCCTGCGCGAACGCATCAACCGGGCCGGTTCGGCTGACGAATTCCGAGCCATCGTCCGCGACATGATGGACAAGGCGCGCCGGGCAGGGACATAGCTGTTTTATTGACACAAGGGACGGATGTGCATATAATTAAGAGTACGGTATAAATTAAAGATATAATATTGAAACGTGATTATATCGCAGGAGGAGCAGGAATATCATGACCAACGAAACGCTGATTACCCAGGAAGGGTTACAGAAATTAAAAGATGAATTGAATGAACTGAAATCGGTCCGCCGCATTGAAATTTCTCAGCGCATCAAAGAAGCTATCGCCCTCGGTGACTTGAGCGAAAACGCCGAATACGATGCCGCCAAGAATGAACAGGGCATCATCGAAGGCCGTATTGCCGAATTGGAAGCCAAAATCCGCACGGCTAAGATCATCAAGGAAACCGATGATGGCTCGGATAAAGTCCGCCTCGGTTCCAAAGTCATCCTGGAAGATGCCGAAACGGGGGACCGCTTCGATTACACCGTCGTCGGTACGGCAGAAGCCGATCCGTTCAACGGCCGCATTTCCAATGAATCTCCTGTAGGGAAAGCCATCCTCGGCCAGGTCATCGATGCTGCCAATCCGGCTATCGTTACCGTCAAAGCACCGGCAGGTGAAATCAAATACCGCATCTTGCCGCCTGATGCAGAATAAATCCTAGGAGGAATATCATGTCGGACACGAAAGAAAAAGAAACGCCCATTATTGAAGAAGAAAAATTGAATGACCAAATGAAGGTCCGCCGCGAAAAGATGCAGGAATTCATCGACGCCGGCGTCTATCCCTTCGGTCAGAAATACAACTGGGATCATCATGCACAGGAAGTCAAAGATGACGCCGTTGAACTGGAAAAGAATGAAACCGTCGTCAGCGTCGCCGGCCGCCTCATGGCCATCCGCCGCCACGGCAAGACTGCATTCTGCGTCCTCCGCGACTTGAGCGGCGAAATCCAGCTCTATTTCCGCAAAGACGTACTCGGTGAAGAATCGTACAATTTATTCAAGCTCCTCGATATCGGTGATATCGTCGGCGTCGAAGGGACAGTCTTCGTCACCCATACGGGCGAAACGACGATCCGCGTCGAAAAATGGACCCTCTTGTCCAAATCGCTCCGTCCGCTGCCGGAAAAATTCCATGGCCTGACCGATAAGGAAACGCGGTATCGCCAGCGCTACCTCGACCTCATCGTCAATCCGGAAGTCAAAGACACGTTCATCAAACGGTCGAAGATCATCAAGGGCATCCGCAAATACCTCGATGACCGCCACTTCCTGGAAGTCGAAACACCGATGCTCCATACCATCGCCGGCGGCGCTGCAGCCCGTCCGTTCAAGACACATCACAACGCCCTCGATATGGACATCTACCTGCGTATCGCACCGGAACTCCACCTCAAACGCCTCCTCGTCGGCGGCTTGGAACGGGTTTATGAAATGAACCGCTGCTTCCGCAACGAAGGCATCGATACACGGCATAACCCGGAATTCACGACGGTCGAATTGTACCAGGCTTATGGCGACTTGGAAGACGTCATCAACATTACGGAAGACATGGTCTCCAAACTGGCAGAAATGCTCTATGGCACGATGAAATTGACCTATATCGACAAGGAAATCGACCTCACGCCGCCGTGGGACCGCATGACCATGATCGAAGCCGTCAAGAAATTCAGCGGTGCTGACTTTGAAGGCATTACCGATGTCGAAACGGCCCGCAAGATGGCTGACGAACACGACGTCGAATACGGCCAGTACGATGGCGTCGGCAAGATCATCAACGCTTTCTTTGAAAAATTCGTCGAAGAAAACCTCATCCAGCCGACGATCATCACCGGTCATCCCCTGGAAATCTCGCCGCTCACCAAACAGGACCGGGACAATCCGCTCTTGACCTATCGTTTTGAAGCCTTCATCTATGGCCGCGAACTGGCCAATGGCTTCTCGGAATTGAATGACCCCATCGACCAGCGCAACCGCTTCATCGAACAGATGAAGGAACGGGAACGCGGCGATGACGAAGCGCATCAGATGGACGAAGACTACTGCCGCGCACTGGAATATGGCTTGCCTCCGACAGGCGGCCTGGGCATCGGCATTGACCGACTGGTCATGTTCCTGACCAACAGCCCGTCTATCCGCGACGTTCTCCTCTTCCCGTTGAGCCGCCCGGAACAGCATAAATAAGACAAGGACGGTTCCATGAAGGTTTCTGCCATCATGCACGATTCCTTTGACTTAAAAGTTTTTCGTTCGTCGTTCATCGTTCATCGCGATGGCTTGTTATTTTTGCTCCCTTGCGACAAACGATGAACGGCCTGCGACCAACGTAAAACGGAGCTGTCTTCATTGGACAGCTCCGTTTTCTCAATCCTACGAAGGAGGAACGCTATGAAATGTACAGCCATGGCTGCGCTGGTCTTCGCTGCCTGCCTGGCCTGGGGGCCGGCAACGGGGGCGGCACCAGCTGAAAAGCCGGAAAAGGCCCTGACCGGGACTGCCGCTGCAGCCGCAGTGGATGCCGGCGGGAAAGCCGGGACCGTTCCGTCTGTCCAGAAGGACGCCGATAAGGCCATCAAGGCCGTCGCGCCCCAGTCCGATGACAAAACCGGCAAAGCGGATAAATCCGATAAAGACGGCAAAGAGAATAAAGACAGCAAAAAAGAAATGGCCCATGTACCGACGGATGATGACTGCGTCCTCCTCGATTCGCTGGATACGCTGACCATTCCGCCCCTGCAGGCCAGTGATTTCTACATCGGCAGCATCCATCACGGCGACAGCCCGGCCAAGGTCAAGCGCATTTTTGGGCCGCCGGCGAAGTTTTCCCGCAGCACCCACTATACGACCATGCAGTACAACGACAAGGACTTGAAAATGCGCTTTACTTTCCGCAACAAGACGGCTGACAGCCTGCGCCACAGTGCCGATACGCGCAAAGCCGTCCTGCCCGGTGCGGAATCGATGTTCCTGTCGGCTGGGACGAACATCCTAATCGGCCGGGACGTACGCCTGAAATATCCGGCCGAAGTGCTGCTGCGCCAATATGGCCTGCCCGATTCGGTCCTGCGCGATGCCGATGCCAATGTCTATTACTTCACTTATGAAAGTCCGCGGAAAGATGTCATGTACGTCTTTGCCATCGGCAACCGCCGTATCGAACGCGTGGCCCTCATGCCCGTGCGGCCGCCGTACATTACGGGGGACGAACCGGCGGACCGCATGAAACTGGGCGAACGTGACTTTACCCTCATGGGTTTCGGTCTCAACCAGCCTTTCGAGCCGAACAAGTACAACATGTGGACCAACCTGGTCAAGCGCAATAACAGCAACTTCTGGCTCTATGGCGATTACGGCGTCGAAGTGGACCGGCGCAATATCGTGCAGAAAGTCTTCCTCTTGACGAATAACGCCTATACTGGCCGCGGGGCGACCCTGGGTTATCACGTCTCGACGATCCTGGCCTTATATGGCCGGCCGGACCGCGTCGAATGGGGACCGGACAAAGAAAAATCCGTCGACGCCTATTACTATGACAGTCCCTATCAGAAAGGCGTGTCCCTGGTCATCGTCGTGCGTCACAACGAGCCCTATGTCGATGACATCATCCTGACGTCGACGCCGATCAAGAACATCCAGGACCCGATGGAACGGTATGGATTGAAATGATGATACATATTGTTTTGTCATATGTCAAAATAAAATAGCAAAAATGCTTTACTTATATGATGAAAGTTAGGTATAATAAAATAAATAATATAAGAAAACGAAGGTGATTTTCATGGTTACAGATGCAGATGTTTTAAAACGGTGGAAGTACATTGCCCAGGACGATGAAAAATTGTTGATTCTCATTGGCGGACCCGGTTCCGGCAAGAGCAGACTGATTCGTGAACTGACATTCCAGGATGGCTGGAAAATCTGTGAAGCCCGGGAACTCTTTGATGACGAATTTCTGGAAATCCCCCGCGCTGACCGCCCGGATAAGGCCATTGCCCTGGTGTCGGCAGCCATTCATCGTCTCAATGCCCGTGTTGTCATGATTGATAATGTTGAATTCCTGTTCGCACCGATCCTGAACCTCGACCCCGTAGCGATGCTGAAGAAGTTGAGCCACGAATGCCCGATCATCGTCAGCTGGCGCGGCAGCCTGGAAGGCAATACTTTGTATTTTGAACACAATGGCGATCCGAAATATGCTAAATTCGTCATCGATAACCCGAATCACGTCATTTGCCTCGACGAATAAAAATAGGCGTAATTTAAAGATTCGTTATTTTTTCGCAATCGTTTTTTCATAGATACTTGTTAGAATGAGTGCTGTCCCGCAAAGAAAAGCTCTTTGCGCGGCAGCACTTTTTTTTTACCCGCCATTGTGGTATACTTTCTAGTATTGTTGTAAACATTTCATCAGGTATTCAGCGAAAAGGAGTTAAAAACATGAGTGATTATATTATTGCCGTCATCCTGGGTATCGTCGAAGGGGTCACGGAATATTTGCCAGTCTCATCGACAGGCCATATGATTCTCGTCGGCGATATGCTCGGCTTTACCGGTCCCCGGGCCAGCGTCTTTGAAGTCTTCATCCAGCTCGGCGCTATCTTGTCGGTCATCGTCATCTATAAAGAGAAGTTCATCCGCATGCTCCATCAGTACCGCTGCTGGGACCTCTTCCGCCGGGAAAACTGGTTCCGCACCGATACGGGCCTGACCCTGGCCCACGTCGCAGCCGGCATCGTGCCGGTCATGGGCATTGGCTATCTGGCCCACCACGCCATCAAGACCTATCTCTTTTCGTCAGGGACGGTCATCATCGGCCTCATCATCGGTGGTATCTTCATGCTCGTCGCTGAAAAGTCCCATACCAAGACGGTCTGTAACGACGTCGAAAAGATGACTATTGCCCAGGCCTTCCTGACGGGCATGTTCCAGATCCTGGCCTTATGGCCCGGCTTTTCACGTTCCGGTTCGACCATTGCCGGCGGCCTTTTCCTGGGCCTCAGCCGGAAAGCAGCAGCTGACTTTTCCTTCATCATCGCCGTACCGGTCATGGTCGTCGCCTGTTTCTACGACCTCTTGAAGAGCCTGAGCGACCTCAGCGGCAACGACCTGGTCATGATCGTCATCGGCTTCATTACGGCCTTCATCGTCGCCTACATCTCGGTCCTCTGGTTCCTGAAATTCATGAACAAGTCGACGCTGGCATCCTTTGCCTACTACCGTTTCGTCGTAGCCGTCATTTCCTTCGTCTACTTCTTCATCCTGTAGGGCGTTGGCCTGCCATCATGCGAGTATGGTTTGTAGTACGGAGCTTGTAGTTTTCAGAGAAAACCTTTAAATTTAAAGCCATCCCCTAACCACTAGCCACTAGCTGCTAACCCCTAAAAAGGGGGCTGTCGTACGTACGACAGCCCCCTTTTTTTGAATCAGGTAGAGTGATTTTCACAACGGGCGCCCCACGAGGTCGCCCCTACGGATGCCGATGGCGGGATTCCCACAACGGGCGCCCCACGTGGTCGCCTCTACGGATGCCGATGGCGGGATTCCCACAACGGGCCGCCCTTTGGGACGGCCCCTACGATGCGGCCATGAAGGCCGCAGCCACGAGCCACTAGGCCGCAGGCCGCAGCCACGAACCACTAGGCCAGAGGCCGCAGCCACGAACCACTAGGCCGCAGGCCGCAGCCACGAACCACTAGGCCACAGGCCGCAACCACGAACCACTAGGCCGGAGGCCGCAGTCACGAGCCACTAGGCCGGAGGCCGCAACCACGAATCACGGGCGCCCGCAGGCGCCATCACGATCCGCTGCCGGCGAGTTGGCGGAATTCGTTGGCCAGTTCGTCCAGGAAGGGGATGATTTTGGCGTCGTCGATGTCGGCGTTGAAGGCTTCCATCATGTTGGGGAAGAAGATGTACAGGCCCTGCATATAGACGTAGTAGTAATACTGCAGGTCGTCATGGCTCATGATGGCCGAGGCCAGGGCGTCGTTGACGGCGAAGTTGAGGTCGTAGAAGTCGAGGATTTCATCTTTAAAGCGGCCTAAGTCGAGCTCGCCGCGCTGGTAGTCTTCCATGAGGTGGCTGCCCATTTCTCCCAAGGCATCGGCAATGTCGCCGACGTTGTCCGGAACGGCAAGGCCGGCGTCTTCCATGACGTGCGTCAAGGTGTGGAGCGACGTAATCAGGGATTCACAGAAAAAATTAAAGGTCAGGGCTCCTTCAGAGCCGCGCAGATTCGTAAAGACAGTAGATTCCATAAGGACCTCCTTGAAGTAATTTTTTCTATTATAGCATATTTTGCCGGAAATGAATTGAATCGAGGCCATGAATATAGTAGGATAATACTAAGAGTATTTTATAGGAGGTAATCGTTGTGTCTCAACGCAATCAAAAAATTAAATTGAAGAAGCGGTCCCGCCAATCGGCACGTATCCATCGCGGCTTTGCCATGCCTGTCGGTCCGGGCAGTGAAAACAGCCTGGTCAGTTTCCGCGACTTTGCCGATCTGAAGGCCAAGTATTTCCGCTTTACCGGCCGCATCCAGCGCCGGCCTTTTATTTTCCGGACGCTGATCTTGATGTTCGCCCAGTTCATGTTTTCCATCATCCTCTACAGCAAGATCGTCGAATCTATTTTAATCAATCATATGGAATATGCCATCATCTTCGGTATCATCTTCGTCCTGCTGTCCATTCCGGCTATTTGGTCCCAGATTTCCCTGGGCGTCCGGCGCTGTCACGACATCAATAAGCCCGGCCTCATGTTTGCCGTTCCCTTCATTTGTTACCTGGCCAGCTATGTCCTGCCCGTCCTGGGACAGGATACGGCGGCGACGGCAGCTCAGTCAATCATGGCTGTATCCTATTTAGGCTTGTTCACGGTCAAGGGGACGTCCGGCGATAACGCTTACGGTCCGGAACGGGCACGATAGGGGGCGGCAGCATGACCTTAGCAGAAGGAAAAATCGGACACGACTATATCATCGAAACATTGGATTTGCCGGACCAGACGGAAAAGCGCCTCCAGGCCCTGGGCATGATTGAAGGGACGGAAATCTCCGTGCTCAATAATAAGAACGAAGGGACGGTCATCATCAAGATGCGCAGCACCCGCCTGGCCTTGGGCAAGGGCATTTCGTCGCATATCGGCATAAGGGGGAAAGACCATGACTAGCGAAGTAAAAATAAAGGCTGGCCAGCCGCAGGTCCAGAAGGCACCGGTCAAGGCTGAAAAAAAGGAAATGACCGTCGCTTTCATCGGCAATCCGAACTGCGGCAAGACGACGCTGTTCAACGCCTATACGGGGGCCAACCTCAAGGTCGCCAACTGGCCCGGCGTTACCGTCGAAAAAGTTGAAGGCGCCATCAATGCCCACGGCTATCACATTCATCTCGTCGACCTGCCCGGGACGTACAGCTTGACGTCGTACACCATGGAAGAACAGGTTTCGCGGAATTTCATCCTCAGTGACGATGTCGACGTCATCGTCGATGTCATCGACGCGTCGGCGCTGGAACGCAATCTATACCTGACCTTGCAGCTCCTGGAACTGGGGAAACCCGTCGTCGTCGCCTTGAATATGATGGACATCGTCGAAAAACGGGGCATGGAAATCGACTTGCACCGCCTGCCGGAAATGCTCGGCGTGCCGGTCATCCCCGTATCGGCCCTGAAGCGCCGCGGCCTGAGCGTCCTGCTCCATGCGGCCGTGCATCACAAGGACCACGTCCATCCGGACCGGCTCATCCACAACCATTCAGACCATACCCATCATCAGCATAATCATCACAGTGAATTCGCCATGGTCTACAGCGACGCCATGGAAGACCGCATCGACGCCGTGCGCCAGCTCCTGCATGACAAATATCCCGATTTGTACAATCACCGCTGGCATGCGCTGAAGCTCCTCGAAAGGGACCCGGAAATTACGGCCAAGTATCCCGTCGACGACGTCCATCACGTCCTGGACCGCAGTTATGAAACGGATATCATCACCGAAAAATATGCCTTCATCGAAGAAATCATCCATGAAGTCGTCGTCAACCAGGCGTCGAAAGCAGCGGCAACGGATTCCGTCGACCGCTACTTGACCGATAAATGGCTGGGCATCCCCATCTTCCTGGCCATCATGGCCATCGTCTTTTTCCTGACTTTCTTCATCGGCGATATGGTCCAGGATTCCTTCCAGGGCTCCATTGATACTTTATCGGCCCTAGCTGAAGGCGGCCTGACTTCGCTGGGGGCTGACGATATGCTCATTTCCCTGGTCTGTGATGGCATCATCGCCGGCGTCGGCGGCATCCTGACCTTTTTGCCCAACATCTGTATCCTCTTCTTTGCCCTGGCCATCCTGGAAGACAGCGGTTACATGTCCCGCGTGGCCTATGTCATGAACGATATCATGAACCGTTTGGGTTTGTCGGGCCGGGCCTTCATCCCCATGATCCTCGGCTTTGGCTGCAGTGTGCCGGCCATCATGGCGTCGCGTGCTCTGGAGGATAAACGCGACCGCTATCGGACGATGCTGGTTACGCCTTTCATGTCCTGCAGTGCCCGCCTGCCCATTTATATCCTCTTTTCGGGCATGTTCTTCCCGCACAATGCCATGATCGTCGCCTATTCCATGTACCTCATCGGCATCGTCGTCGCCCTGGCAGCCCTGAAGGCGATGAATCTCTTCAGTCATGAGAAAAAGGAAAACGACCTGCTCATCGAGCTACCGGAATATAAGCGGCCCAGTGCCCATACGGTCTACGTCTATGTCTGGGAAAAGATTAAAGATTACCTGAGCCGTGCCGGTACAGTCATCTTTGCCGCTTCCATCCTCATGTGGTTCATCCTCAACTTCGGCCCTGCCGGCTATGGCGATATGGCCGACAGTTTCGGGGCCATCATCGGCAAGGCCATCGTGCCTTTCTTTGCGCCCATCGGCCTGGGGTACTGGCAGATCTGTCTGGCCCTCATCGCCGGTATTTCGGCCAAGGAAGTCGTCGTATCCAGTTTCGCCGTCCTCTTCGATGGCGTCAACATCAATTCTCCGGCAGCCCTGGCGGCTTTGGCCTCTATGATGAGCCAAGGCGGCTTTACTCAGCTCAATGCCTACTGCATGATGCTCTTCTCGCTGCTCTATATTCCCTGTGCCGCCACGATAGCCACGATCCACGCCGAATCGCACAGCTGGAAGTGGACGGCTTTCTCCGTCTGTTTCCAGATTGCCGTTGCCTGGGTCCTGACCTTCGTCGTCTATCAGATCGGAAGTCGGATTTTTTAATCACTAATAACTAAGGAGTGCAGTATGACAGAACCTATGATAAAAACGGATCATCTCAGCCATACCTATGAAGACGAAGACGGTAAGGTGGTCTATGCTTTGAAGGATATTTCCCTGGAAATCGGCAAGGGCGAGTTCGTCGCCATCATCGGGACCAACGGTTCGGGCAAGTCGACGCTGGCCAAGCATTTCAACGTCCTCCTGACGCCGACGTCCGGCACGTGTGAAGTCTGCGGCATGCGGACTGATGACCCCGACAATATCTGGAAGATACGCCAGCACGTCGGCATGGTCTTCCAGAATCCGGATAACCAGATCGTCGCCGCCGTCGTCGAAGAAGACGTGGCCTTTGGCCCGGAAAACCTCGGCGTCCCGTCGGACGAGATCAAGACCCGCGTCAGCGATGCCCTGCGCCGCGTCAACATGACCATTTATGCCAAGCACGGACCGCACCTCCTGAGCGGCGGCCAGAAACAGCGCGTCGCCATTGCCGGTATCCTGGCCATGCAGTGCGACTGCATCGTCCTCGACGAACCGACGGCCATGCTCGACCCTGTCGGCCGCAAGGAAGTCATGGATACGCTCCACCAGCTTCATGACGAAGGTATTACCGTCATCATCATCACCCATTTCATGGAAGAAGCCGTCCAGGCCGACCGGGTCGTCGTCGTCGACCGGGCCGAACTGAAGATGGACGGGGCGCCGCGTGACGTCTTTACGCACGTCAAAGAGCTGAAGGCCATGGGCCTCGACGTACCGGTAGCGGCGGAACTGGCCGAACGGCTGCGCCAGAAAGGCCTCGACCTGCCGGACTCCATCATTACCGAGGAAGAATTAGGAGATGCATTATGTCAATTAAGTTAAGCAACGTGACCTATACCTACGGCATCGGGACGCCTTTTGAAAAGACGGCCCTCTACGATACAGATGTCGAAATCCATGAAGGGGAATTCGTCGGCATCATCGGTCATACCGGATCGGGCAAGTCGACGCTGGTCCAGATCCTCAACGGCCTCATCAAGCCGACTTCCGGAACGGTGACCGTCGACGGGACGGATATCGGCAAGAAGACGAAAGAAGCCATGGCCGTGCGCCATAAAGTCGGTATGGTCTTCCAGTATCCGGAGTATCAGCTCTTTGAAGAAACCATTGCCAAAGACATCGCCTTCGGGCCGCGCAATTTTGGTCTGAGCGAAGAAGAAATCACGGAACGGGTCAAAGAAGCCATGGATTTCGTCGGCCTCGACTATAAGACCTATGCCGACCGTTCGCCGTTCCGCCTGAGTGGCGGCCAGATGCGCCGCGTCGCCATTGCCGGCGTCATCGCCATCCATCCGTCGTATCTCATCCTGGACGAACCGTCAGCCGGCCTGGATCCTATCGGCCGGCGGGAAATCTTTTCGGAAATCCAGCGCTGGCACCAGGAAAAGGGCATTACCGTCATCTTGGTATCGCACAACATGGACGATATTTCCCGCCTGGCCAGCCGCCTCCTGGTCTTGTCCCACGGCCATATCGTCCTCGACGGCGAACCGCTGGACATCTTTGCGACTCAGCAGCAGGCCCTGCACGATGCCGGCGTGTCCGTGCCGCCTGTGACGGGTGTCCTCCAATATCTCCAGGGCCGGGGCTTTGCCGTCGACGACCGGGTACGGACGGTTGAAGAAGGGGCACAGGCTATTTTTGACTGCCTGAAAGGAGGCAAGGGCCATGCTCACTGATATTACTTTGGGCCAGTATTTTCCTGGCACGTCTTTTTTGCATAAACTCGATCCGCGCATCAAGATCGTCGCTACGATAATCTTCATCGTCGCCATCTTTTTTGCTCATTCCCTGGCATCCTATGCCATCGTCACGGCCTTCGTGGCCTTGAATTTCGCCATTTCCCGCCTGCCAGCGAAGTTCATCGTCAAGTCGCTGAAGCCCTTGTGGGTCATCATCATTTTCACCATGGGCGTCCATATCTTCACGACGCCAGGCGATGTCCTCTGGCAGTACGGCATTTTCCACATCACCAAAGAAGGCCTGTATCAAGGGGCCCTCATGACGGCCCGCCTGGTCTTCCTCATCGTCTTTTCGTCGCTGTTGACGTATACGACGTCGCCTATCGTCCTGACCGACGGCATCGAACACCTGCTCAATCCCTTTAAGCGCATCGGTGTGCCGGCTCACGAACTGGCCATGATGATGACCATTGCCCTGCGCTTCATCCCGACCCTTTTGGAAGAAACGGACCGCATCATGAAGGCCCAGACGGCGCGGGGTGCCAATTTTACCAGCGGCAGCCTCTTGCAGCGCGGCAAGAACATGATCCCCCTGCTGGTACCGCTCTTTGTCAGCGCCTTCCGCCGGGCCGATGACCTGGCGACGGCCATGGAAGCCCGCTGCTACCGCGGCGGTGAAGGGCGGACGCGGATGAATGAATTGTCCTATACCTATCGGGACGGCATCGCCATGGCGGCTGTCCTGATCGTCACGGCCGTCCTGGCCGCTATGCGGTGGTTATGATGAAGAAGAATATCTGCCTCGTCGTCGCCTATGACGGTACGGATTTCCACGGCTTCCAGCGCCAGACCAACGCCGAGTCGATCCAGGGCTGCATCGAACAGGGCTTGTCGGCTATTTTCCAGACGCCTATTACGATTTATGGCGCCGCCCGCACGGATGCCGGTGTCCACGCCCGCGGCCAGGTCGTCAATTTCTATGGTCAGGGATCGATTCCGACGGAAAAGATTCCCTATGCCATGAAAGGCTATCTGCCGCCGGAAATTGCCGTCCTGTCGGCCCGGGAAATGCCCGACCGCTTCAGCGTCCGCCACGATAATGTGGGCAAGCATTACCGCTATTCCATCGACAACAACCGCATGCATGACCCCTTTCTCCTGCGCTATGCCTGGTTCATCCGCAAGCCCCTGGACCGGCAGGCCATGCGGGAAGGGGCGGCCATCCTCTTGGGGACGCATGATTTTTCTGCTTTTGAAGGCCAGAATACGACGCCCATGAATCCTGTGAAGACGATGTATTCCATTACCCTCCATGAGCGGGGCCATGTCCTCGACATCGACGTCGTCGGCGACGGCTTCCTCTACCATATGGTGCGGAACATTGCCGGCGGCCTCGTCGACCTGGGCCTGCACCGCCTGACACCGAAGCGCTTCCGGGAAATCCTCGCCAGCGGCGACCGGACTCAGCTCGGGGCGACGGCACCGGCCCAGGGCCTGTGCCTGGAGACCGTCTTTTATGATGAAGGGGAGCTGAAAGGGCGCATTGCCGAATTAGAAGGAGAATGAGCCTTTTTACAGCGCTGATGGGCATAATATGCTATAATAAAAGAGAATAGTATAGTTCCGTTTTTTTCAGGCGGAGGTGAGGACCATGCTGACCAGCTTACTGAAAACCATTACTAAAGGAAAAGACCTTAGCGAACGGGAAAGCGCTATCGTCATGGAGCAGATCATGGAAGGGACGATTTCAGACGTCCAGTTGGCTGCTTTTTTGGCAGCCTTGACGACGAAAGGCGCTTCAGAGCGGGAAATCACGGCCTTTGCCCGGACCATGCGGAAATACAGTATGCATGTTCCCTGTACGATGGACGTCTTCGACATCGTCGGGACCGGCGGCGGCCGGACCAAGACCTTCAACATCTCGACGACGGCGTCTTTCGTCATCGCCGCCGGTGGCGTCCGCGTCGCCAAGCACGGCAACCGGGCCAAGACGTCGCGCAGTGGTTCTGCCGACGTCCTGGAAGCCTTAGGGGCCAATATCTTTCTCAGCCCCGAAAGCTGCCTGGATATGCTGGGGCAGATCGGCCTCTGTTATTTCTATACGCGTTACTACTATTATATGATGAAACGTATCGATGCCGTCCGCGAACAGTTGGGTATCTATACGGTCTTCGATGTCCTGCGCCCCTTGACCAATCCGGCTCATGCAGTCTATGAGATCCTCGGCGTCAATGCGCCGCACCTGGTCGAACCCATGGCCCACGTCCTGGCCGCCCTCGGCGTCCGCCACGGCATGGTCGTCTATGGTCAGGACGGCAGCGATGAAATCTCGGCATCGGCAGCGACGACGATTTGCGAATTTACGCCAGAATCGTTTTCGACGTATGAAATCAGGCCGGAAGATTTCAACCTGCCCAGGGCTTCGCGGGACGAACTGCGTGGCGGCCTGCCCAAGCACAATGCTGCCATTACCCGCGCCGTCCTCGACGGCCGCAAGGGCGGGGCCCGGACAGCCGTCCTCCTCAATGCCGGCGCCGGTCTCTACGTCGGCGGCAGTGTCCTCAACCTCTATGCCGGCGTCCGCAAGGCAGCCCGCCTCATCGACAGCGGCCTGGCCCGGCAGAAACTCGATGACTTCCTCATCCTGAGCCAGCGCCTGGGACAGGCGGAAAAAGTGAAGCTCATAGCAGACAGGGACCCGGAAGATATGGTATAATAAAGGGTACGAAAAAATTCATTATTACGTGAGGACCGCATTTCTATGAATGATAAATATTTAGGCTGGCTCCTTCATATCGGCGGGGGCATCTTAGTCGTCTTGATGTTTTTATCGATTCAGCTCATGGCACCTGATTTTTATTCGATCATGTGGCATCTGACCGTCAGTGGTGATCTGGATGGGTTAGCCGATTACATTGCCTCTTTTGGCTTCTATGCCATCGGCATCAGCGTGTTCATGATTGCCTTTGTCAATGCCATCGGCCTGCCGTCCATTCCCTTTCTGACCGTCAACGGCATCATCTTCGGCCTCATTCCGGGCATCATCATTTCCTGGATTGGCGAAGTCATCGGCATTGAAATCAGCTTCCGACTGACTCGGACGCTGCTCCGCAAGCAGGCCCAGAAGGTCATTTCCAAGAGCAAGATGCTGGAAAAACTCGATTCCTACAGCTGTATCAAGACAGTCATGATGGGCCGGGCCATCCCGTATGCACCGAATGTCGTCGTCACGGCGTTCAGTGCCTTGAGCCATATTTCTTACCGCGACCACTTCATTGCCAACTTCTTCGGCAAGATGCCGGCCGTCCTGGTCGAAGTCTGGCTGGGCCATGACCTCCTGCGCATCCAGGAACACTGGGGCCGCCTGCTCATACTGGTAGCCGTCGTTTCTTTCATTTATGGCATCATCTGGTGGCGCAAGCGTCACATAAAAAAAAACCGATATCATAGGGTGAAGTAAAAAAAGAGCTGTCGCATCGCGACAGCTCCTTTCAAGTTGTTAGTTGTTAGTGGTTAGCGGATGGGTTTAAGTTTTTACTTTTTTACGAGATTTCCTGTTCTGACGATTTTTTATCGTCCTGGACGATATCAGTCCATAACTTATCGGCTGCCGGCTGCCAGTGCTTGGCATAGGCTTTGCATTTAGCACAGAGGTGTTCAACCGATTCTGGTGACTGCATGTCCGTCGATTTGGCTCCCGTCCGTTTGACCATATCGACGAGGGCTTGGGGATTTTCCAACATCGGGCAGGGGCGGAGATGATTGTGGTTGAACGGCTGCCCTTTTGCATATTCCTTAAATAAGGGCTGCTGGAGACAGGTGATGAGGTCCTGGTCGTTGATGTTGGCACTAGAGTAGTGGATAAAGACGCACGGTTCGACGTCGCCGTTAGGATTGATATGGCAGTAGTTGCGGCCGCCAGCGACACAGCCATCAATGAACTGGCCATCGTTCTGGAAGTCGATAGCAAAAATGGGTTTGCCGCCCTTTACGCTGCGGATTTCACGGATACGCCGTACCATATAAGCACGCTGTTCCGGTGTGGGCAGTAAATCGACAGAGGCATCGTTGCCGACGGGCATATAGTGGAAGTACCAGGTAAACCAGGCTCCCTTGCTGATGAGGAGGTCGAGGAAGGTATCGGATGTGACGGTCTGGATATTCTTACGGGTATAGCAGATGGAAGTACCGAAGACGATACCGTACTGGCGCAGCAGGTCCATGGCGTGCATGACCTTGTCGAAGACGCCTTCGCCGCGGCGGCTGTCGTTGACTTCGCGGAAGCCTTCGACGCTGAGGGAGAAGCTGAGGTTGCCGACCTTGACGACTTCCTGGCAGAATGCATCGTCGATGAGGGTCCCATTGGTAAAGGCGTGGAATTCGCAGTCCGGATGTTTCCGGCAGAGTTTCAGGATGTCCGCTTTGCGGACCAGCGGTTCGCCGCCAGTGAGGAGGTAGAAATGGCAGCCTACTTCTTTGCCTTGGCTTACGATTTTATCCATGACGTCGTAGGACAGATTCAGGGTGTGACCATATTCGGCAGCCCAGCAGCCGATGCAGTGCAGGTTGCAGGCGCTGGTCGGGTCGAAGAGGATGGCCCAGGGAATATTGCAGTGATATTTGGCTTTGGCTTCGTCCCGCGTACGCAGACCGTAGAAGCCCGATTCAAAGCCCAGGTCCATGACGGCTGTACGGACTACGTTGGGGTTGAGTGTATCCAGGGCTCGGTTGAGGAATTGGAACCACTTGCCGCCTTCGTCAATGAGCTTGCGGGCATTGGCAAAAGATTCTTCTTCAAATAAGTCACCGAAGAAGGTTTCCATAATCGTGGTCAGTCGTTTCAAAGTCTTCTTACGGGTTTCTGGATTTTTTTCGGCCATGATGCGGTTGACCAGGAGGGCGACCGATTCTTTTTGGGCTTTATACATGAGTTTATTCAAGGGAATCATCTCCTGAGGAGTTTAATGAAGTAATGATTAGCGGATGATGAGGACGGGAAGACCTGAATGGGAGGATACATAGCGGCCGACGCTGCCCAGGAGGACGCTTTGGATACGGTTCAGGCCGCGGCTGCCCATGACGATGAGGTCCGTTTCCGTATCGGCTGCGGTCTGCAAGATGATCGGACCGGGCGAGCCGATTTTATACAGGCATTGCAAGGGGACTTGAGATGACAATTCTTCCTGGCAGCGCAGGAAGGCGTTATGACCCTTGGTCCGCATGTGAGCGGCTAATTCCTGTAATTTATGCGTTTCCAGCGTATTGGGGATGGCCGTATCACGCAGGCTGTCGCTGACGCTGGCGACGTAGAGGACGGTCAGGGAAGCGCCATCTCCTTTGGCCAGGACTTCGGCTTGTTTCAGGGCCTGTAAAGACGATTCAGACCCGTCTACGGGCACCAGGATATGCCGGTATGGGCCTTTCTTTTCATCGCGGGCCAAGAGGACCGGGCAGGGCGCGTGGGTGATGACGTAAGTGCTGACGCTGCCGAGAAGAAAATTCTTGAGGGCCTGGCCGCCGCCGCGGCCCATGCAGATGAGGTCTGCCGATTGGGATTTCTGTTCTGCCAGGATGGCCGTTTCCGGGGCGCTGAGTTCAAAAATAGACTGGACTGACAGGGAAGCGGGTACCATGGCGGCAAATTTTTTTAACAGTCCTGTGCTGTTGGCCTGGGCCGAAGCCGTCATTTCATCCATAGTCAGTTCGCTCGTATTTTCCATTTGCCCGAACTGGTTGATGATATCGGCCATATTGGCGACGCTCAGCAGGGTAATGGCACCGCCAGTGATCCTGGCGATGTCGATGGCGTGCTGCAAGGCTTGTTTAGAATGATCGGATCCGTCGATAGGGACGAGGATATGCTGATATGATTTCATAAAAATACCTCCTTCAAGGGTACCTTTAGGATAGCCTTGAAGGAGGCTGGCGTCAAAGTGGTTTTGCCGTATACGAACTATAGCTCTTGTGTTATAATTAGGTATACGAATATTTTTTGTTACATAAAGGAGCTTTTATGGAGTTGGAAAGACGTGAATATGAATATATCCGTAAAATTGCTGAGACAGGGAGTTTCATAGCGGCAGCCGAAAAATTATACATCACCCAGCCGTCGTTGAGCCAGTTCATCCGCCGCATCGAGCGCCATGTCGGTGCGGAACTCTTTGACCGTTCCCATCAGCCTGTGACCTTGACCGAAGCCGGGCGTATCTATCTGGACATCGAAGGGCAGATCCAGGACTTGTGCAAGGTCCGGGAACAGCGTATCCAGGATTTGGGGCAGACCGTTGGCGGCACCGTGCGCATCGGCAGTTCCAATTATCGCAGTTCGACCATCCTGGCGCGGGCTATTCCCATCATCAACGAACGCTATCCGCACATCGATATCTGCCTGGAAGAAGGGACGACGCGGGAATTGGAAGATTTCGCCATCCAGGGAAAGACGGATTTTTCTATCGTCGTTAAGCCTACAGGGCATAGGGACTTGGATTATATCGAACTTTTCCGGGAAGAATTGCTCTTGGCTGTCTCGCCGGACTGGGGCCTGGGGCGGGAACCGCTGCATGACGAGGGCCTCCACTCCCGCTATCCTGTCTTTGATTATCACAGCCTCGACGGGCATCCCTTCCTGGTCATGAAAGAAGGCCAGGAACTGCGCCATTCCTTTTTTGCCCTTGTCGAAGCCCTGGATATATCGCCGACAGTGGCCCTGGAAACGACGGACATGGCCACGGCCCAGACCCTGGCCGGCATCGGCGTCGGCGCGGCTATCGTACCGGGTGGCCTGGCTCTGGCCAATATCCCGGCTGTGGAACCGAAGTATTTTTCCCTGCGGGCCTATCTGGACGACTGGGATATCGTCCTGGCCTATAAACGGGGACGTTACTTGTCCAAGGCCGATAAAGCCGTCATCCGCGTCATCTGCGACGTCGCTGGTTGAAAAGCGCTGTCGCGTAGCGGCTTCTGCCATCCCCTAACCACTAGCCACTAAAAAAGCGCTGTCTTTATAAGACAGCGCTTTTTGCATTCCCAAACGGATTATTTTGCGAAGTAACGAGCCAGGAGGCCATCGAATATACGGCCATGACGAGCTTCGTCTTTTGCCATTTCATGAACGGTGTCATGGATAGCGTCGAGGTTGAGCTGTTTAGCGAGGGTTGCGATTTCTTTCTTGCCTGCGCAAGCGCCCTGTTCAGCAGCAGCACGCATTTCGAGGTTGGTCTTGGTGTCGTCCGTAACGACTTCGCCGAGGAGTTCAGCGAATTTAGCAGCGTGTTCAGCTTCTTCGAAAGCGATGCGTTTGTAGGCTTCAGCGACTTCCGGATAGCCCTGGCGGTCAGCGACACGGCTCATAGCGAGGTACATGCCGACTTCGGAGCATTCGCCTGTGAAGTTGAGGTGGAGGCCTTCGAGGATACGTTCGTCGACGCCTTTAGCGATGCCTACGCGATGTTCGTCAGCGTATTCTTTGACACCAGCGACGAGTTCCGTGAATTTTTCTTTCGGAGCGCCGCACTGAGGACACTTTTCCGGAGCTTCCGTACCTTCATAAACAAAACCGCAGATACCGCATACAAATTTTTTCATCATTCATTCCTCCTGATATTATAATACATTTTAAATAAAATGGATATTAACTGAATACTAACAAATAACTTTTATTTGTTATGGCTACATTATAACAGACTGATGGGGGAAAATCAAGAGTAATTTTGTAAAACTTTTAATTGAAAATAATTATTGATTAAAAAATAAGGCCTTGGAGGGGCGAGGCGGCACCATTTTATTGCAATTTATACATGAGTCTTATATAATGGAGGTAGTATTCAGAAAAAGCCAAGACGATACGATTAGCATAGAAAGAGACTGAATTTTGGAGGTTACGCCTATGTGGAAGAAAAAAGTAGCATGCATCCTGGCTGTCATGGCCTTGTGTGGGACCATGGCTGCCGGTGCGGCCGATTATACGATCCTGGAAAAAGCGGATAAAGTCGAAACGACGGTCTACGGGACGACCCAGACCGGTTCCCTGAACGACCGCATCGCGGCGCTGGACAAGCTGCTCAACGGTCAGTCGACGGTATCCGGCAGTCTGCAGGATAAAACCAATGCCCTATATAAAGATGTATATGGGAATTCCGGTTCCGATTTGTCCCTGTTGACGGCAGTCAACCTCATGCAGTGGCAGTATTCCGGCCAGATTACCGATGAACCCCTGCTGGTCCGCATCGAATCGCTGGAACAGAGCATCGACGGCAAGACCATGAGCGGCTCCCTGGAAGGCCGTGTCCTGGCCCTGCGCCGCACGCTCCTGGGCAATAAGAAGTACGTCTCCCAGACCGTGACCATTCCGGTCAATACGTTGGTGACGATGACCAATATCGACGCCCTCAACTCGAAGACCATTCAGGAAGGCGACGTCGTCCGCTTTGCCGTGGCTGATAATATCTGCGTCGGCGACGTCATCGCCATTCCCCGCGGCATGGAGGCGACGGGGACCGTCACCAAGGCCCGGAAGTCCGGCCGCTTTGGCAAGGACGGCAAAATCGAAATCACCTATGACAACGTCCGCGCTGCCGACGGTTCGCCCGTAGCCCTGACGGTCGGCGACAAGACGAAAGAAGAATATAAGCGCATGGCCGGTGCTGTCGGCGCGTCTGCTGCCGGGGCCATCATCCTCGGACCAGTCGGCCTGGTCGGCGGCCTTTTCGTTCATGGCAATGAAGTCGATATCCCGGCAGGGACGACGATGTACGCCGAAACCAAGGAAAATGCCGAAGTCGTCGGTTTCAAGGAAAATGGCGTCATGGATGACATGAAGACGGCCAATATGGCTGCCAGCGGCGTACAGGTGCCGACTTTTGCGCCTGTCACCAATAGTGATGTTGACAACAGCGGGGCTGGCGATGCCGGTACGTACACCGACACCGATACGGCGCCTCAGAGCAGCAACGGCGATTTGCAGGCCGGACTGAAAGATGGTACGGTTACGCCTGTCGACCTGTACAACAGCAAACACAATGACGACCAGCAGGCCGTCGTAACCATTCAATCCAATACAGCAGGTGACGCGAATGAATAAAACGTGGACAGCGGCGATGATCGCAGCCCTGCTGCCTCTGACCTTTTCGGCCAGTGCAGCTGATACAGCGAAACTTCATACAGATAAGGTCATGGCCGTTCCCGTGACAGAAAAGAAAATCCTGCCCGTCGATTTGGACCAGGCTTCTGCTTCGCAGGACGTCGTCCTGCCGCAGCAGCCTGTCCACATGACGGCTGATACATTCGTCGCCCGCAACTCCGACGGCTATGTCAAGAGCCGGGGCAATGTCGACATCAAGCAGGGCATGGATGAAATCCATGCCAACTATGTCGAAGGCAACATGAAGAGCGGCGTCTACCATACGAAAGGTCCCGTAGTCTACGTCAACGAAACCAATGCCTTGACGGGCCAGGACGTGACCTATAACAGCCAGAACGGAAGCATGACCATGGATAAGGTCGAAGGCTTCGTCGGCCCGACGACATACGTCCGCGGGACCGATGCTGAAATGTACGATAATATCGGCTATATCAAGCATGGCCTGATTACGACGCCTCACGCCGTCGCCAAGACGCCGGACTATTATATTACCGGTGATGACATCCGCATCTATCCGGGCGAAAAGTTCACGGCAGAAAATACGGCCCTCTGGTTCAAGCACATCCGCCTGTTCACATATGGCCATTATGAAGGCCGCCTGGACAGTGAACATACGAAATCTTATTTATTCACACTGCTGCCGCGGCCGACCTACAACAGCGATGACGGCATCGGTGTCCGGGGCTATGCCGATGTGCCCCTCAACCAGTCCGGCGACCTGAGCTTCCATGCCAGCTATGCCCTGAATAGCAAGAATGGCTTCAAGCCGGCGGCCCAGCTCCAGAAGAATACTAAAATCGGCACTTTCCGTTTTGGCTACAGCAAAGAAGAAAGTACCGATAACGACGATAACATCTGGGCTACGAAGTGGCCGGAACTGGAATACTTTGCACCGCGCATCCATCTCGGCGATACGGGTATCTACATCGATTCCAGTGCCAACTGGGGCCGCTGGGCTGAAGACGGCGTCAAGACGGGGACGCATAAGGGCTTCCGTACGGAAATCACGCATACGCCCATTCCCTTGTGGCAGCGGGCCAATGTCCGCTTCTTCGCCGGCTATCGTAAGGATTTATATTCTACCAATGATGCCCAGCGCCGCGATCCCTATTCGGGCGTCATCCTCAACCAGGGCATCAACGACCGCCTGTGGACCAGCTTCTGGTATAAGAAACACAATGTCAGCGGCTATACGCCGTACCGCTTCGATACCCTCGATGACCCGCGCCAGCACGGCATGTCCATCGGTTACGTCCTGACGCCGCGGGATACGGTCATCTTCACTTGGGCTCAGGACCTCGACGATGACCATATTTCGGACCGCAATTACACCTGGGTCCGCGACCTCCACTCGTTCATTGCTACCATCACGTATAAACAAGTCGATAAAGAATGGCAGGTCAAAATAAAGGCCAAGGACTTTGATTTCTAAGAAAGGGTTTTAAATTTTTAACCATCTGCTAACCCCTAGCCACTAACTGCTAACCACTAAAAAGGGCTTGTCGTCATGCGACAAGCCCTTTTTTTACCCTCTTTTTACAGGGCATATTTGAATTTTTGCGCTATAATGGAATAAAATGAGAAGACTAGATTTTACATGAAAGGACTGTCGCTTTATGCCTTTGATTTACTGTGTAGAAGATGATGAAAATATTCGTGAACTCGTCGGTTATGCCCTGCGCAGCCAGGACTTCGAGGTGGAAACCTTTGCTGACAGCAAGGAATTCTGGCCGGCTTTGGAGAAGCGGACACCGGCTTTGCTCCTCTTGGATATCATGCTGCCCGGTGAAAGCGGCAATGATATCCTTGACAAACTGCGCAAGACTCAGCAGTACAAGACACTGCCCGTCATCATGCTGACGGCCAAGACCAGCGAATACGATATCGTCAGGGGCCTCGATGGCGGCGCCGATGACTACGTCTGCAAGCCCTTCGGCATCGTCGAGCTCATTTCCCGCATCCGCGCCGTCCTGCGCCGTTCGGGCCGGCAGAATACGGAAACGAACCTCTATACGTATGGCCCCGTATCCCTGGACCAGGAAAAACATATCGTAACCGTCGACGGCAAGCCCTGCCACTTGACGGTCAAGGAATTTGAACTCCTGCGCTACCTCCTGGTCAATACGGATATCGTCCTCAAGCGGGAACAGATCATGGAAGCCGTTTGGGGCTTCACGTATGAAGGCGAAAGCCGGACCATCGATATGCACATCAAGAGCCTGCGCCAGAAACTGGGAGACGGCGGCAAGATTATCCATACTGTGCGCGGCGTGGGCTATGTCATCGGAGGGAACGTATGAAGCGGAAAGTCTACCTCAGCCTGCTGACCATGGGGCTGGCCTGTATGGCCGTGACCCTGCTCATTTCGACGTGGTTCTTCTGGAACTCCACGCAGCACCAGATACAGCAGGAACTGGTCATGGCCATGGACGTCGTCGAGACGACGATCGAGGAAGGGAAGGATACGTCCCTGTATTTGAAGAAACTCGGCGTCCACGAGACGGATGGCCTGCGCATTACCTGGATCAATACCGATGGCGATGTCCTCTTTGAATCGGACTATGACAAAGGGGTCATGGAAAATCACCTGGCCCGGCCGGAAGTCCAAGCGGCCATGGAGAACGGCAAGGGGACGGCCGTCCGCGATTCCCAGACCGTATCCAAGGCCCTCTATTATTATGCTAAGAAACTGCCCGACGGGACAATCCTGCGGGTCAGTCTGGAACGGGATACTTTTTACGCCCATTTCCTCAGCCTCCTGCCCTGGGCGCTGCTGCTCCTGGGCTTGTCGGCACTGGCCTGCATCAAGGTGTCGCGCTTGCTGACGGCGAGCCTCCTCAGCCCGCTTCGGCAGACGGCCCGGTTCATCCGCCAGATCAACGACACCGACGTGAAGATGGTGCAGCCGCCGCGGGTCGACCATGAATTGCAGCCTTTGGTCGATAAGATTTTTTTGCAGAGCCAGACCATTACTGATAATATGCGCAGCCTCGAACAGCAGCGAAATATTATGCGCCTCATCATGGAAAATCTCCAGGAAGGCGTCATCCTGACGGACCAGGCCTATGGCATTGCCGGCCTCAACCTGCGGGCCGCCCATTTCCTCGGCGCCGGCCAGACCCAGGAAGTCTTGCAGCGCAATCTGAAGGAACTCCTGCCCGATGTATCCTGGGATACGCTGCAGCACATCGACAGTTCCTGTGACGTGAAACTGACCCGGGCCGACCGACTGTACCTGCTGACTATCCAGCCTGTCTATAAAGATGATGATTTCTATGGCATGCTCTTCATCATCGACGACGTGACCGAACAGGAGCACCGGGAACAGCTGCGCCGGGAATTCACGTCCAACGTATCGCATGAACTGAAGACGCCCCTCACATCGATCAGCGGCTTTGCCGAAGTCTTGTCGACGGGCATTTTCAAGAATAAAGACGATGTCATACATTTCGGCACACTCATCCGCAAGGAAGCCCTGCGCCTCTTGCAGATGATCGAAGAAATCATGCACCTGGCCCGCATCGAAGACGGCAAGCGCCAAATCCATCCCGAACGGCTGCGCCTCAGCGGTTTGATTCAGGATACCGTAGAATTCATGGAACCGGTCCTGATGGAAAAGAAAGTCACTGTCCACTGTACCATGGACGATACGGAAGTATGGGCGGACCGCGGCCTGTTCCGGGAAATGATCATGAACCTCTTGGACAATGCCGTCAAGTACAACCGGCCTGGCGGCCATGTCTACATCGATGTCCGCCACGACGGCCACAAGGCCTTCTTCGTCATCCGCGACACGGGCATCGGCATCCCGGAAGATAAACAGCAGCGCGTCTTTGAACGCTTTTACCGGGCCGATTCCAGCCGTTCCCGCAAGATCAAGGGGACGGGCCTGGGCCTGGCCATCGTCAAGCACATCGTCGAACAGCATCACGGTACCATTGCCTTGAACAGCAAAGAAAACGAAGGCACGACCATCACCGTCACCCTACCGATGTAGGGGGAATCCGTAGGGGCTTGCACGTGGCAACGCATCGGGCGCCCTACGGGACGCCCCTACAGAAAAAAGAGGCTGTCGCACGATGGTTTTTGCCATCATGCGAGGCCCCATTTACTTTATGGTTTGTAGCACAGAGTTTGTAGTTTGCAGAGAAAACCTTTAAATTTAAACCCATCCGCTAACCACTAACAACTAACCACTAACAACTTTAAAGGGCTTGTCGTCGTGCGACAAGCCCTTTTTTTACAATATTTTACAATACATACATAAAGTCCTTACATCTCCTTGGTAGGATAAGACTGTATTCAGAATCAGGAACATCTCAGATTCGTTTATTTAAAGGAGAGGATTTTTTATGAAGTGGAAAAAGTTAGTTCTTGTCGCCTTAGCTGCTACCATGGCCATTGGGGCTGCCGGTTGCGGAAGTCAGCAGAAAGCTGATTCCGGGAAAGGCGCTGCTGTTTCCGGAAGCATTACCGGTTCTGGTTCTTCGGCTTTGCTGCCGTTGGTCAAAGATGCTGCCGAAAAATTCAAGGCCAACAATAAGGACGTTACGATCACCCTTAATGCCGGCGGTTCTGGCACGGGTCTGAAACAGGTTTCCGATGGTTCTGTCGATATGGGTAACTCCGACGTACCGGCTGAAACGAAACTGGACAAAGCCAAAGCTGAAAAGCTGGAAGACCACAAAGTCTGTGTCATGACAGTCGCTACGATCATCAATAAAGATGTCGGCATCAAGAACTTGACCCGTCAGCAGTTGCAGGACGTATTCACGGCCAAAGTCACCAACTGGAAAGATGTCGGCGGCAAAGACCTGCCTATCGTCCTGGTTACCCGCCCGAAGACGTCCGGTACGCGTGCCCTGTTCAAACAGTACGCTATCAACGGTGCTGAAGAAGCGGACAACAAATCCCTGGAAACGGATAACTCCGGTATCCTCATCCAGAGCGTCGCTCAGAATCCGGGCGCTATCGGCTATGTCGCTCTGCCGTATCTGCTCAATAACGACACGGTCGATTCCGTTTCTATCGATGGCGTAGCTCCGACACTGGAAAACACCTATAACGGTACATACAGTGTATGGGGTTATGAACACATCTACACCAGCAAAGAACCGAAAGCTGCCGTCAAGGCCTTCATCGAATACATCACAGGCGCTGATTACGGCAAACGCATCGAAGAACTCGGCTATGGCGTAAGCTCGAAGATGCAGACCAAAGAAGTTCACTAATTTACTGGAGGAACGGGTATGAATGCAATCGAAACGGTAGTCCAACGGGCTCACCGCAGCGAGAAAGCAGCCAAAACGTTCATCACTATTTGCGGCATCGGTATGGCACTGGTGCCGCTTCTCATTGGCGCTTTTCTCTTCATTAAAGGTACAGATACATTTTTCACATTTGGCCACAGCGTGACGGAATTCCTTTTTTCCGGTCAGTGGAAGCCTAGCGATACGGCGGAAGGCGGCGGTCAGGTCGGCGCAGCTATGTTCCTGGCTGGCTCGCTGGTCACCTGTCTCTTGTCGCTGATCATTTCCCTGCCTTTCAGTCTGGCATCGTCCATTTACATGACGGAAATTGCGACGCCCCAGCGGCGCCGCCTCATTCAGCCGGCTATCGAATTGTTCACGGGTATCCCGTCGGTTGTCTATGGCTTCGTCGGCATGACCGTCCTCATTCCGGCACTGCGTCATATTTTCCCCATGCCTTTTGGCTTTTCCGTTTTAGCTGCCGGCATTGTCCTGGCTATCATGATTTTCCCGACCATTACGACCATGGCCGCCGATGCCATGGCCGCCGTGCCCAAGTCGTGGCGTGAAGCTTCTTATGGCCTCGGCGCGACGCGCTGGGAAACGATTGCCCACGTCGTACTTCCGGCCGCCAAGAGCGGTATCTTCACCGGCATCATCCTGGGCCTGGCCCGCGCTTTGGGCGAAGCCCTGGCTGTCGCCATGGTCATCGGCCAGATGAAAGTCTTCCCGACGTCCCTGTTCCTGCCGGCCAGCACGCTGACGACGGCTATTTCGGCCGATATGGGCGGCGCCATGGAAGGCGGCGAATACAACGCTGCTTTGTGGACGATGGCTCTGGTCCTGTTCCTGCTGTCGTTCCTGTTCATCTTTGTAATCCACCAGATCAATGCCGCTTCCGAATTAAAAGGAGGACGGAGTTAATATGACAAGTATCGAAACGAAAAAACAGAAAGATAAAATGATGACGGCCATCTTTACCGGCGGTGCCGCCTTTGCCGTCATCCTGCTCATCGCCTTTGTCCTCTACGTCGTCGTCAGTGGCATCAGCGGCATGACACCGCAGCTCTTGTCCTTCAGCCCGACCGGTCTGGGGAACATGTTCTTCAATACGATTTACCTCGTCGTCCTGGCCCTCGTCGCCAGTACCATCACGGGGATCCCGGCCGGTATTTTCCTGGCCGAATACGCCAAGAAGGGGCGCATCACTCATTGGGTCCGCATGGCCGTCGAAACACTGGCCTCCCTGCCGTCTATCGTCGTCGGCTTGTTCGGCTACCTGGTCTTCATCGTCATGACCGGTTCTCAGTGGAACCTCATGGCCGGCGCCCTGGCCGTATCCATCTTGACCCTGCCTTTGGTCACGTCCGTTACCGAAGACGCCCTGCGCAACTTGCCGCCGAGCTACCGCAACGGCAGCCTGGGCCTGGGTGCCTCTCATTGGCAGACTATCTGGCACGTCCTCTTGCCGGCCTGCTTCCCGCGCATCATGACCGGCCTCATCCTGGCCGCCGGCCGTGGCTTCGGTGAAGCCGCTGCCCTGATGTTCACGGCCGGTATGTCGACAGATATCGACTGGACGAACTGGGATATTACGGCCACGTCGTGTCCGCTCAATCCCTTCCGTCCCGGCGAAACCCTGGCCCTTCACATCTGGGCCCTGCGTACGGAAGCCCTTCATGCAGACGCTGCCCAGCAGGCTGCCGCGTCGTCGGCCATCCTGATGATCATGGTCCTCGTCTTCAGTCTGGCTGCACGCTACTTCAGCTATCGAATTGACAAGAAAATGGGAGGAAATAAATAATGGCAGAAATGACTACGACGCTGACCGGCTTTGCCGCAGCGACGATTGAAAAGAAACGGGCTGCAGAAGCCGTACAGGAAGGCGCACAGGCTGCTACGGGTACGGCGGAATATACCTTTGATGTCAGCCACATGGACCTCTTCTATAATGAGTTCCAGGCCTTGAAAGACATTAACATGAAAATCAGGAAAAATGAAATCACAGCCCTCATCGGCCCGTCGGGCTGTGGCAAGTCGACGTTCCTCAAGACGCTGAACCGCATGAACGACTGGGTCGAAGGCTGCCGGGTCACTGGCGATATCCGCTTTGAAGGTAAGGATATCTTCAAGGAAGTCGACCCCCTGGCCCTGCGTTACCGTGTCGGCATGGTCTTCCAGCAGCCGACGCCGTTCCCGAAGAGCATCTATGAAAATATCGCTTATGGTCCGCGTATACAGGGCATCAAGGATAAGAAGCAGCTCGACGCCATCGTCGAAAAGAGCCTGCGCCAGGCTGCCTGCTGGGATGAAATGAAGGACCGCCTCAATAAGAGTGCTCTCGGTCTTTCCGGCGGCCAGCAGCAGCGTCTCTGCATTGCCCGTACTTTGGCAGCGGATCCGTCAGTCATCCTCATGGACGAACCGACATCGGCGCTGGACCCGATTTCGACGCAGAAAATCGAAGACCTGGCCTTGGAATTGAAGGAAAAATATACTATCGTCATCGTCACACACAGTATGCAGCAGGCTCGCCGCATTTCTGACAAGACGGCATTTTTCCTCTTAGGCGAACTCATTGAATACGATAACACTCTGGACATGTTTACCAATCCGTCCAATCCCAAGACGGAAGAATACATTACCGGCCGTTTCGGTTAAGAGGAGGAAAGGGACTTATGCTGGAAGTTTACGAAAAATCCGTAGCAGAATTGAAAAATGATATGATTAACCTGGGCATGAAGGTCGAACAGGCCGTCGAAAATGCCTGGAAAGCGCTGGAAGACAAGGACATCGAATTGGCTCAGCGCATTTACGATGGCGACGATGTCATCGATGATTTGGTCAAGAACTGTATGAAGAAAGACTTGACCATCAGTATGATGCAGGGTCCCGTAGCGGCTGACTATCGGAGCTTGATGGCGACGTTGAAAATCCTCTCCGACTTAGAACGGATTGCCGATCACTGCGCCGACATCAGCCACTACGTCATCCATTTGGAACAGACCCATCACAACGTACCCTTGCCGCAGGGCATTAAAGAAATGTACGGCGTCATGGCCTCCATGGTCAGCGATGTCATCGATTTCTACAAAGAACGGGGTACTTCATCTCAGGCCAGCCTCATGCGCGATAAAGACGATATCGTCGACCAGGCTTTCAATAACCTCATGGAAACCTTGGCTGCCGAAATGGCGGCTCATCCGGAAAACTCCAAGGATTACATCGACCTGGTCCTGGTCATCAAATACATCGAACGCATGGCCGACCACGCCAACAATATCGCCGAATGGCTCATCTACCGCGATACCAACGAAATCCGTATTTAGTAATTTGTAGGGGCGCCCACGTAGGGCGCCCGCTTTCGTATATGTGGGAATTTCGTACAGTGCCAGGTTCGTGATATGTGATATGTGATATGTGATATGTCGGGGCCGCCGCATGATGGTTTATGCTATCATGCGGCGGCCCCTTTTTGCTTTATATTTTTTAGTGCGGAGTTTGTAGTTTGCAGAGAAAACCTTTAAAAGCCATTCGCTAACCACTAACCACTAACCACTAGCCACTATCCACTAACTACTAGCCACTTAAAAGGAGCTGCCGCATGTGTGACAGCTCCTTTTTGGCTCCCATCATAGGGGAGCTGGCCGCCAAAGGCGGTCTGAGAGGTTGGTACGAATCACTAGCTCCCTAATATTCTGGCGGCATGTTCTTTTTCGTATGCGGCATGGAGAGGGCATCGCCGGGATACTGGTGGTATTTGACGGGCGATGTCGTGAAGCCGCGGCCTACGACTTCCGAGGCGTCGCTGATGATCATGAAGGCCTGGGGGTCAAGTTTGTTGACGATTTCTTTGACCTTGGCCACTTCGGTCAGTTTGATGACGGCGTAGATGACCCGTTTATCCTGCATGGTATAGGCGCCCTGGCCGTGGAGATAGGTGGCGCCGTGGCCGACGTAGCGCATGAGAACCTGGGCGATCGGCGTGGCCCGGTTGGAGATGATGATGACGCTTTTACGCTGTTTCAGGCCGATGACGACTTTGTTGGTAATGAAGGCGGCGATGTAGATGGCGACGAAGGTCAGGACGGCTCGTTCCAGGGAGAAGAGCCAGGCTGCGGCCAGGAGGATGATCAGGTTGAGGATCATCGTGACCGTACCCATTTCCAGGGAATAATATTTCTTGACGATGGCACCGATGACGTCCAGGCCGCCGCTGTTGCCGTTGTATTTGTAGATGATGCCGAAGCCGATGCCCGACAGGATGCCGCCGGTAATGGATGACAGCATGGCATCGTGCATGATGTTCCACGTCGACAGGAAGGACGTGACGTCGACCAGGACCGAGAGCATGATCGTGCCGACGATACTTAGGACCGTATAGCTGCGGCCCATGAATTTGTAGCAGGCGATCATGATCGGGATGTTGAGGATGAAGATGCCAATGCCGACGGGGAGGCCGGTCAGGAAGTAGAACATGATAGCTATCCCGCTGAGGCCGCTGCTCAATAACTGGAAGGGGATGAAGAAGGCGTTCATGCCGATGGCGACGACCAGGCTGCCGACAAAGGACGCCAGGTAGGGGACGGCTAATTCCCAAAGGGTAGGTGAAGTCAGGGTTTTCATAATTTTTTTTCCTCCGTATTGAATGAAGAATTGTAAAGTAAAGGAAAAAACGGTATAATCATTATAGTATAATGATGAAAGTGTGCATTCACAGAGGATGCGCAAAGGGCGCTGTTCTCTGCTGTCGTCTCATTATAACATAGGAAAAATTTTAATCAATAAGACAATGCACATTTTATGCACGGAGTGAAAGTATGATGAATATAGTAGAAAAAGGATATGGGAAAATTAATCTGGCCCTGGCCATAACTGGCCGTCGTGCCGATGGTTATCACAATATTGATACTATCTTTCAATCGATAGGCCTTTGCGATGCCGTGACCGTGAGCGAAGCCGATGCGTTCGAGCTCACTTGTTCGCAGCCGTCGCTGGCCTGTGACGAAACGAATCTGGCCTATAAGGCTTGGAAGGCGCTTTGTCCGTATAAAAAGGACAATCAACAGGTGGCCATCCACATCGAAAAGCATATCCCCATCGCCGCCGGACTGGCCGGCGGCAGTACCGATTGCGCCGCTGTCCTGCGCGGCCTCAACCGCCTTTGGGGGCTGGGGCTGTCAGAGAAAGAACTCTGCCGCATCGGTGCCGGCCTCGGCGCCGACGTGCCTTTCTGCATCTGTGGCGGCACTATGCGCGGTACTGGTATCGGCGAGGAACTGAAACGCCTGCCGCCCCTGCCGGCGTGGCCTGTGGTCATCGTCCATCCCCGCGTGCCCGTACAGACCAAACAGGCCTATGCCCTGTTCGACAGCCGGAGCCATACGGCGCTCGTCGCTGTCGATGCCGTCGAGCAGGCCGTCCGGGCCGGCGATTTCCAGGGATTGACGGCGGCCATGGGGAATACCTTTGAGGAACTGGTCATTCCCGATGTGCCGCAAGTCGCCGATTGTCAGCAGCGTCTGACCGCGTTAGGACTGCAGCCACTCATGGCCGGCAGTGGGCCGACAGTATTTGCCCTGGTCCCGCCTGGACAGGAAGAGACCGTCCGCAGCCAGACGGCGGCGTGGCATGATGTCGACGTATATATGACGGCCATAGTGAAACGAGTGGAAGGTGAGAAATAGAACGATGAAAACCACGAAAAGACAACATGCATTAGAACCGATTAAATTAGATGCTTATAAGCCGCTGCGCGAAGTCGTCAGCGAAACCCTGCGCCAGGCCATCAAGGACGGCGTACTCAAACCGGGGGAACGGCTCATGGAAATCCAGCTGGCCGATGAGCTCGGCGTCAGCCGGACGCCGATCCGCGAAGCCATCCGCAAATTGGAACTGGAAGGCTTCGTCGTCATGGTTCCCCGGCGCGGGACGTATGTCGCCGATATTTCCTTGAAGGATATCGCCCAGGTCTTCGAGATCCGCAGCGCCCTGGAAGAACTGGCAGCCGGCCTGGCAGCTGAACGGATCACGCCGGACGAACTGGAATACCTGGAACGGATCCTCGTCGAAATCAACGAATATATCGACAACGACGAATTCGATAAGATCGTCGATGCCGACGTCCGTTTCCACGACGTCCTCTATCATGCCAGCCGGAACCAGCGCCTCGTCGATATACTCAATAATCTGCGCGAACAGATGCTGCGCTTCCGCTCCATTTCCATGCACTATCCCGGCCGCCTGGCAGCGACGTGGGAAGAACATCGGCAGATGGTGGAAAACATTGCCGATCACAACAGTGCTATGGCCCGCAAAGTTGCCAAGAAGCACATGGAAAATTCCGAACGGACCCTGCTCAAGGGCATCAGCAAAGACGAAGAATCGGCCCGGCGCGTTCATGAATTATTTCCTCACGAAGGAGAATAAGGAAAGGAAGCGACCATCGGATGGGACATTTTCTCTTGAACCATTTCCGCCATGTCCACGAGAAGTCGGAACATATGGATGACTTTGAAAACTTTTTGTATATCCTGACCTACATCTTGTTCGTCTGTCTGTTTATCCGCTCCCTGGTCGCCTTGTACATGGGACGCTGGAATTTGTTCTAAAACTATATTTATATTAAAGCGGGGTATTTTTTATGATGAAGACTTTTTCTCTTCCCTTTGGGAAGGGCACACAGACCGTTTCGCTCGATGAAGCACACGTATTGTATGACCTGCACGGCAATCCCGTCGATGCCGTAGCCGATGAACAGGAAGCCATCCGACAGGCTCTGCGCCACCCTATCGGCAGTGCACCGCTCAAAGACGTCGTCCAGGCCGGCGATACGGTAGCTATCATCGTCAGTGACATTACCCGTCTGGTCCATACGGCACAGATGCTGCCGGTCATCGTCGATGAATTGAACCAGGCCGGCGTCCGGGACGAACAGATTACCGTCGTCACGGCCCAGGGGACGCACCGGGCCCATACGCCGGAAGAAGACGTCATCGTCTGCGGCGAAGACATGGTCGAACGCGTCAAAGTCGTCAGCCATGACTGCCGCGATGCGTCGCAGCTGACCAAAATCGGGACGACGACGTATGGTAATGACGTCTATCTCAACTCGCACGTCGTCCAGGCCGACAAGGTCATCTTGACCGGCGCCGTATCCTTCCATCCCATGGCCGGTTTTGGCGGCGGCCGCAAAGCCGTCCTGCCCGGCGTTGCCAGCTATGAAACGATCATGCGCAACCACGCCATGGCCTTGACCGATACCTTTGGCGGCGGCTGCAATCCCAAATGTGAAACGAGTCTGTTGGAAGACAATCCCCTCCACGACGACATGAAACAGGTCGCAGCCCTGCTCAATCCCTGTTTTCTGGTCAACACCGTCTTTTCCGCGGACGGCGACCTCTATGAAGTCGTCGGCGGCCATTGGTACGATGCCTGGAAAAAAGGCTGTGACGACTTGCTGCACATCGCCAGCGTTCCCATCCAGGAACTGGCGGATATTACCATCGCATCGGCCGGCGGCTATCCCAAGGACATGAACCTCTACCAGAGCATGAAGGCGCCCATGAACGCCGTCTTCGCCACCAAGCCGGGCGGCACGATGATCCTGACCTTGGACTGCCCGGATATCAAAGAACCGGCCATCTTTACGGACTGGTTCTTCCGCAGCGACATGGAAGCCTTTGAAAAAGACTTGCGGGCAGACTTTTCCATTCCCGCCTTCGTCGCCTTCAAGTCGCACTGCATTTTCCGCTCCATGAAGGCCGTCTACGTCGTCACGCGGCCGGAAAACTTCGACATCATCCGTCACAGCGGCCTCATCCCGGCGGCGACCCTGGAAGAAGCCTGGGAAAAAGCGCAGGCCGATCTGCCGGAAGACTACAAAGTCACCGTCATGGGCCACGCCGCCGCCACCTTCCCCGTTCGGCAGTAGGGGCTGTCCTGTAAAAGCGGCCCGCTTGTGGGAATCCCGTGTTCGTGATTTGTAGGGGCCGTCCTGTTAAGGCGGCCCGCCTGTAATAGTGCTGTACACGTTGTCCCTTTTACTTTGTAGTTTGCAGAAAATGGCTTTAAATTTAAAACCATCTGCTAAAAACTACAAACTGCAAACTTAATACTCAAAAAAGAGCCTGTCTTAATGCGACAGTCTCTTTTTATGCCCTACGGTTATACGTTTTACTAAATTCATTACTCTTATGCATGAAATAAAATGACTAAACTGTATATCTTTTTTTTATAAATTCCAAGACAAATGGCGCCGGGTGTACTATAATATTCATAATTCACGAGAAATAGTTGCAATAGGTGAAATGATGGTTCCATTTTTCATTAAAAAGTAAAGGGGTTCTTACAATGAAAGAATATAATCCGGTTACAGCTGAAGTCATCGACGCTTTGAAAGCCGTCGTCGGTGATAAATATGTAAAGACCGATGCCGATGTCCTGGACATCTATAAATCCGATGAAAGCCTGGCACCGTCCTTCTGGAAAACGCCGGAAGTCGTCGTCCTGCCGGCTAATACCCAGGAAGTTTCGGAAATCATGAAAATCGCCAACCGCTTCGACGTCCCGGTCACGCCGCGCAGTGCCGGCACCAGTGTCAGCTGCGGCGCCGTTCCGGCTTATAAAGGCATCGTCCTGCTCATGGAACGGATGAACCACATCATCGAATTGAACGAAGATGGCATGTATATGACCGTCGAAGCCGGTGTCCGCACTATCGACATCCAGAATGCAGCCCGCGAAAAGGGCCTGCTCTATGCCGGTGACCCGTGCAGCTCCGACAGCTGCCTCATCGGCGGCAACCTGGCTACCAACGCCGGTGGCAACAAAGCCGTCCGCTATGGCACGACGCGCCACCAGGTCTACTCCATCGAAGCCGTCCTGCCGACGGGCAAGATCGTCAACCTCGGCGCTACTTTAAAGAAATGCTCGACCGGCTTCTGCCTGGACCAGCTTATCATCGGTTCCGAAGGAACCTTGGGCATCATCACCAAGGCAACGTTGAAGCTCGTTCCCTTGCCGCCGTATAAACTCGACGTCCTGGCCGTCTTCACGGACCTGGCCAAGGCGACGGCTCTGGTACCGAAACTGATTAAAGCCGGCCTCAACCCGACATCTGTCGAATTCATGGATAACAACTTCGTCCGCAGCGCCAGCGATTACAGCGACTTGAAACTGCCTCACTACGAAGATGGCTGTTATGATATCATTTCCATCGAAACCTTCAACGAAGACGAATTGGACGATAAAATGGAAAAATTGGCCGCTGTCTGTGAAGAATGTGGGGCTACGGACATCGTCGAAGCCGACGACCGCGTCTGGAAAGTCCGCCGCAACTGCCTGGAAAGCACGCGCGTCTTCTCGAAAGTCGCCACGTCGGAAGACTTGGTCGTTCCGGTCACGAAAATCGCCGACTGCATTCAGACCCTGGTCAAGGAAAGCAAGAACTACGATTTCCGCGTCTTCTGCCTGGCCCACGCCGGTGACGGCAACCTCCATTTCCAGATCCTCAAATGCGATATGAGTGACGAAGACTGGGAAAAACAGCTGAAGGAATTCCGGGCCAAAGCGTATAAATACGTCTACGGCTTGGGCGGCCGCCTGTCCGGTGAACACGGCATCGGCTTGAAGCGCCTGAAATACATGGAAGAATATACGGATCCGGCCGAATTGGACCTCATGAAGACTATCAAACGCGCTGTCGACCCGAAATGGATCCTCAACCCGGGGAAAGTCATCGAAGAAAACTAAATGAGTTTAAGTTGTACGGGCGCCCACGTGGGGCGCCCGTTTACGTTATCATGCGACAGGACGAAAGGCTCCCATGATAGGGGAGCTGGCCGCCGAAGGCGGTCTGAGAGGTTTACTTAAACGTATTACTTTAAACTATAAAGAAACAGCTTAAAATTATAAATTAACTATTGGACAATGGCAGCCTTTTTATGTTATACTAGTATTACACAAGAACGATAATTAGTATCAAAATATAAAAAGGAGATGTTATGATGAACGCCATTGTTGTGTATTCTTCTCAGACCGGACGTATTGAACAAATTGCACATGCCATCGCCGCAGGCCTTCCGCAGGGGACGCCCTGCGTCAGTGTCGACGACATGCCCGATGACTTTTCATCGTATGACTGCGTCTTTGCCGGTTTTTGGATCGACGAGAACCAGGCAGACCCTAAAGGGCAGGAAGCGTTGAAGAAAATCGGCAACGACCACGTCGCCGTCTTTGCCACGCTCTACGACGATCCCTATTCGGACCAGGCCTCCAAACACCTGCGCAGTGCCGTAGAGCTCCTCAAGCCTGGCAGCGGCGTCATCGGGACGTACGTCGCCTGGACGGACAAGGACAAGTACATGCATCGGCCGGAAGCGGGGGAAGACCTGCACCTGGACAGGGCCAAGGCCTTTGCCCAGGATACATTGAGCCGCCTCAAAGGCCAGTAAGCCGCAGAAAAGGCGCTGTCGCATGAAGACAGCGCCTTTTTTAGCAGTCAGCGGCTAGCTGTTAGCAGTTAGTAAATGGTTTTAAATTTAAAGCCATCTTCTGCAAAATACAAAATCTGAACTATAAACTATATTACTTTCGTTCGAGAATCTCTTTTTTATAAGCTTCTGCGCCTTGTTCCGGGCTGATATAGCCTTGTTCTGCCATCAAGGTCAGGACTGTTTTCTGCCGGGCTTTGGCAGCGTCGTAATTTTTCAGGGGATTATAGTAGGTCGGCGCCTGTACCAGGCCGGCCAGCATGGATGCCTGGGCCAGGTCCAGTTTTTCCGGCGTCGTCGTGAAATACGTCCGGGCCGCGTCGTCGATGCCCGTGGCGTTGGCGCCGAAATAGGCTGTATTCAAATAGATTTCCAGGATTTCATCTTTGCTGTAGTAATGTTCCAGCAAGAAGGCCATGACGAATTCCTGGGCCTTGCGGGCCATAGTCCGGTCCTGGGAAAGGAAGACATTCTTGACGACCTGCTGGCTGATGGTGCTGCCGCCTTCGACGGTCTCACCAGATTCGATGTTGACCAGGACGGCCCGGATGATGCCAATCGGGTCGATGGCACCGTGGTCGTAGAAGCGGCGGTCTTCCGTGGCGACGACGGCATGCTGCATGGGCTTGGAAATGGCGTTGATGGCTACGTAGACGGGGATTTTCTTGATCTTGTTGTCCATAGCTTCGTGGAAGTGCAGGTACGGATAGATCCGGATTTCCAGCGGCCGCAGCGGTGCCGGCCAGCTTCCCTGCGGTTCCTTTTCTTCTTGGAGCTTGGCCGCCGTCTCGACGGCAGGCTTGGCCGTTTTCGGCGCGTCGAAGAGCAGGTTCCAGCCGGCACAGATGGCAAAGGCCAGGGCAAAGATGGCGATGTATTTTAGTTTCATTGAATTCCTCCTACTAAACACTTTTATTATACTATACTTTGCAGGGCGAGGGAATTGACAGGCCTGTAAAAAAAGTTTGCAAATTTTTTATGCAATATACTTGCATAATATTTCAGCTGGGTGTATACTATCAAACGTAGACAGAAACAAACACAAATCAATCGCTTTGGTTCATCAGATAGAGGAGGAAATCATCATGAGTAACACGAAAAAAGATATTAAAAAAATTGTCCTGGCTTATTCCGGCGGCCTCGATACGTCGGTCATCATTCCCTGGCTGAAGGAAAACTATCCTGGCGCCGAAGTCATCGCTGCCTGCGCCGACGTCGGCCAGCCGGACGACTTTGAAGCCATTGAAAAGAAAGCCTATGCTTCGGGCGCTTCCAAAGTCTATGTCATGGACATCAAAAAAGAATTCATGGAACAGTACGTTTGGCCGACGGTCAAAGCCGGTGCTGTCTATGAAGGCAAATACCTCTTGGGCACGTCCTTCGCTCGGCCCCTTATTTCCAAGAAACTCGTCGAAGTCGCCAAGAAAGAAGGCGCCGATGCCATCGCTCACGGCGCTACAGGCAAGGGCAACGACCAGGTCCGCTTTGAATTGACCGTCAAAGCCCTGGCTCCGGAAATGACCCTCATCGCTCCCTGGCGGATGTGGGACCTCAAATCCCGTGAAGACGAACTGAAATACGCTGAAGCCCACAACGTCCCCATCGACTATCAGTCCGAAGAAAATCCCTATCCCTACAGCATGGACTGGAACATCTGGCACCTGAGCCATGAAGGGGACGACCTGGAAAACCCGGCCAATGCCCCGAAAGACATGGTCTACATGGTCACCAAGACGCCGGAACAGGCTCCGGATGCTCCGGAATACGTCAAGATCGACTTTGAACAGGGCGTCCCTGTTGCCGTCAATGGTCAGAAACTGGGCGCTGTCGAACTCATTACGGCCCTCAATGAAATCGGTGCCCGCAACGGCGTCGGCATCGTCGATATCGTCGAAAACCGGCTGGTCGGCATGAAGAGCCGTGGCATCTATGAAAACCCGGGCGGTGCCATCATCATGTATGCTCACAGAGAATTGGAATACCTCTGCCTCGACCGCGACACGTATCACTATAAAGAAAATGTGGCCAATAAATTTGCCGAACTCGTCTATGACGGCAAATGGTTCTCGCCGCTCCGCGAAGCCCTGTCGGCTTTCGTCGATGAAACGCAGAAGACCGTTACCGGCCAGGTTACATTGAAACTCTATAAGGGCAACATCATCAGCGCTGGTTCTACGTCGCCGTACTCCTTGTACAACGAAGAATTCGTCACCTTCGGCGAAGACGACGTATATGACCAGACCGATGCCGAAGGCTTCATCAACCTCTTCGGCCTGCCGCTCAAGATGCGGGCCCTCATGAAACAGCACGTAGAAAAACAGGGTAAATAAGGAGCGATTCGTATGAAGTTATGGGGCGGCCGTTTTACCAAGGCCACGGATAAAAGTGTAGAAGAATTCAATGCGTCCATCCAGTTCGATTGCCGCATGTATGCTGAAGATATCTGCGGCAGCATTGCCCATGCGACGATGCTGGCCAAACAGGGCATCATCTCCCAGGAAGACAAAGACGCCATCGTCAAGGGCTTGAAGGCTATTTTCCAGCAGATTGAAGACGGGAACTTCGATTTCTCCGTCGAGCTGGAAGACATCCACATGAACATCGAAAAAAGACTGACCGATGCCATCGGCGAAGCCGGCAAGCGCCTGCATACCGGCCGCAGCCGCAACGATCAGGTTGCCTTGGATACGCACATGTATGTCCGCCGCGAAATCGCCGCCGTCGCCAAGCTCCTGGTCAAGCTCCAGGAATCGCTGGTCAAGGCTGCAGAAAAGTACAGCGACGTCATCATGCCGGGCTATACCCACCTCCAGCGGGCCCAGCCGATCCTCTTCAGCCACCACCTCATGGCCTATTTCTCCATGCTGTCCCGTGACTTCATCCACTTGAAATACGCCTGGGACATGGCCGATATCATGCCCCTCGGCGCCGGTGCCCTGGCTGGCACGACGTATCCCCTCGACCAGCCTTTCGTCGCCAAGACCCTGCATTTCGGCAAGATTTACGACAACAGTCTCGATGCCGTCAGCGACCGGGACTACATCATCGCCTTCCTGGAATTCGCAGCCGTCCTGATGATGCACCTCAGCCGCTTGTCGGAAGAATTCATCCTCTGGTCCAGTTCGGAATTCAAGTTCATCGAACTCGATGATTCCCACTGCACGGGCTCGTCCATCATGCCCCAGAAGAAGAATCCCGACATCTGCGAACTCGTCCGCGGCAAGACGGGCCGGTTCTACGGCCACCTCATGGGCGTCCTGACCATGATGAAGGGCATCCCCATGGCCTACGACAAGGACATGCAGGAAGATAAAGAAGGCGTCTTCGATGCCATCGATAATTTGAAATTCGCCCTGACCATCTATGCGGCCATGATCGACAAGATGACCGTCAATGGCAAACATATGCGGGAAGTGCTGGAAAGCGACTTTTCCAATGCGACGGATATGGCCGACTACCTGGCCAAGAAAGGCCTTCCTTTCCGGGAAGCCCATGCCGTTGTCGGCAAGGCCGTCCACTACTGCATCGAACAGGGCAAGGTATTACAGCAGTTATCGCTGCAGGAATTGCAGGCCATGAGCCCGCTCTTCGCAGAAGACATCCATCACTACTTGGATATCGAAACCTGCGTCAAGCAGCGTAACACGTATAACGGCACGTCGCCTCAGTCCGTGGCCCGCCAGTGTAAAGCCGGCAAAGCCGCCATGGATGGGGAACAGGCCCAGATTGAAACCTGGAACGACGTCGTCGCCTCTGTCTATGAACTATTGAAGTAAAAAGCGATTGAACGAAAAGGAGCTGTCCCCTGGGGCGGCTCCTTTTCGTTTGCAAGGAATTAGGTGGGGCGCGAACCACGAACCACTAGGCCGCAGGCCGAAACCACGAACAACACCCTTGTCATACACCCTATAAATAAGGTATAATAAAAAAGTATGAAAAAAATTATCTTACTCGTAACAGGAAAGGAAGAGCCTGCCTATGTCAATAGTAGCACAAACGACGCTGGCTCATGACGTTTTATATAACGGCATCGGCCTGCATGCTGCGAATGAAGTTCATATGGTATTGCGCCCGGCTCCGGCTGATACAGGCATCGTCTTTATCCGGACGGATTTGCCCGGCAGACCGTCTGTACAAGCCCATCTCACGAATGTAACCAATACAATGCGGGCGACGACGTTGGAAAACGGGGAAGCCAAGGTCTTCACAGTAGAACATCTGCTGTCCGCCTTGAGCGGCATGGAAGTGGATAACTGCTTCGTCGAAATGGATTCGGTCGAACCGCCCGTCGCCGACGGAAGCAGCCTGACTTTTGTCAAGCTCATCGAAGAAGCGGGAATCCGTGACCTGGACGCACCGCGCCGCCTGCTGGCCGTCCAGAAACAGCATCTCGTCCAGGAGGACGATAAATTCATCGCCATCGTGCCCTATGATGGCTTCCGCATCACCTTCACTTCAATCAACCCGCACCCCATGCTGGGCGTGCAGTTCCTGGACACGACGATTACCAAGGAATCGTATGTCCGCGACATTTCCTTTGCCCGCACCATCGCCTTTACGGAAGAATTGGAAATGCTCAAGAAATTAGGCCTCGGCAAAGGGGGCACCATCGAAAACGTCGTCGTCTACGATAAGACGTCGTGCCTGTCCGTTCCCCGCTGTGACGACGAACTGGTCCGTCATAAGGTCCTCGATATCATCGGCGACCTGTCCCTGCTCGGCCGTCCCGTCCGGGGGCACATCATCGCCGTCAAATCGAGCCATAAACTGAACAACCTGCTGACCCATAAAATATTTGAAGAAATGCAGTGATTTAAGGAGGAATTCTCATGACTTTGGAAGTAACTGATATTATGGAAATTTTGCCGCATCGCTATCCCATGCTGCTCGTAGACCGCATCATCGAACTGGAACCGATGAAATATGCCATCGGCATCAAGAATGCGACCTTCGATGAACAATTTTTCCAGGGCCATTTCCCGGGAAAACCGGTCATGCCCGGCGTCCTCATCGCCGAAGCCATGGCCCAGGTCGGCGGCGTAGCCCTGCTCTATCCGGAAGAAAACCGCGGCCTCATCCCGTTCTTTACGGGCATCGACAAACTGCGCTTCCGCCATCCCGTCATCCCTGGCGACCAGCTGGTCATGCGGGCTGACATCGAAAAGATCAAAGGCCGCATGGGCAAGGTCAAGGCCCAGTGTCGCGTCGGCGACACGCTCTGTGCCGAAGGGGAATACCTCTTTGCCCTCATGCCGGGTCAGAACACGAAAAAATAAGTTAAGAAAAATTTAAAAAATCTTTACTGTATGTTAAATAACGGCCTAAATGGGCGTATTTGCGAGTATACAGAGGAATATAGCGGGAAAAGGCCTGATTTTGCCCGGCAAAACCGGACTGGTATTCTGCGAATGTATATAATATGTGATTTAGGTTGAAAATAAGCGCCTGCCGCTCAGGCAGGGAAGCGAGGAGTGACTTTAATGACCGAGGAAACGAATAACATGCCTCAGAGCATGATACATCCGACGGCTATTATAGACCCGCAGGCAAAAATCGGTGCCGGTGTCAAAATCGGGCCGTATGCCGTTATCGGGCCCCACGTTACCATTGGCGATGGTACGGAAATCATGGCCCACGTTACCATCGACGGCTGGACCACGATCGGTAAGGACTGCCGGTTTTTCCCGAGCTGTTCCATCGGTTCGGAACCACAGGATTTGAAATATCACGGTGAAAAGAGCTACCTGATCATCGGCGACCGCTCGGTGTTCCGGGAATTCGTCACCGTCAGTACGGCCACCGGTGAAGGCGAAGAAACGCGCATCGGCAACGACTGCCTCTTCCAGGCCTGCACTCATGTGGCCCATAACTGCGTCGTCGGCAATCACGTCATCATGAGCAACTGCGCCGGCCTGGCCGGTCACGTCACCGTCGAAGACCGCGTCGTCATCGGCGGCATCGCCGGCGTCCATCAGTTCGTCAAGATCGGCCGCAACAGCATGATCGGCGGCCTGGCAAAAGTCGTCCAGGATATTCCGCCCTTCGTCATCGCCGACGGTCAGCCGGCCCGCTGCATCGGGCTGAACAGTGTCGGCCTTTCACGGGCCGGGATTCCGGAAGAAGTACGCCGGGAACTGAAGAAGGCTTTCCGCATCCTGTACCGTTCCGGCCTGAACCTGCGCCAGGCCATTGCCGAAATGGAACAGGAACTGGACAGCTATGAAGAAGTAGAACATTTCCTCCGCTTCCTCCGCAATGCCGACCGCGGTATCTGCAGAGGGACGAAAGATTAGGCAGCCGCTATTGGCTAAAAAGGGGTGTCGCGTCTGCGATGGCCCCTTTTTTTGCTGACAGGGGGCCTGTTTTTTTGTTATAATATAAAGATGAATATTTCTCTTTATGAATAAGGATGATTGCTATGGAAAAAGTAGGATTGCTTGCCGGTGTCGGCAAACTGCCTGTAGAATTTATGCGCGCTGCCAAACAGCTGGGTCACGAAGTCGTCGTCATCGCCGTCGTCAGTGATGTCGAACCGGAACTGGCTGCCGAAGCAGATGCTTATTATGAAATCAACGTCGCCAAACTGGATAAGGTCATCAAGACCCTCAAGAAGAATGGCGTCGCCAAAGTGACCATGATTGGCAAGGTCACCAAGGAAATCCTCTTCAAAGGCTTGAAGTTCCCTGACTGGCGGGCTATCAAGCTGCTGGCGAAACTGCGCAACCGCAAGGACGATACGATCATGCTGGCCATCGTCGAAGAACTGGCCAAAGATGGCCTGGAAGTCGTCGACCAGACACTGTACCTGAAACCCCTCATGCCGTCTTGCGGTGTCTTGTCGCGCCGTAAACCGACGGCGTCGGAAGAAGACGATATCCGCTTCGGTTTCGTCACGGCCAAGGCCATGGGCGGCATGGACATCGGCCAGACTGTCGTCGTCAAGCACAAGGCCGTCATGGCTGTCGAAGCCATCGAAGGGACCGACGCCTGCATCCGCCGCGGCGGTGCCTTGGGACGGGAAAAATCCGTCGTCGTCAAAGTGGCCAAGCCCAACCAGGACCCGCGTTTCGACGTGCCTGCCGTGGGCAAGCAGACCATCTTGTCCATGATTGAAAGCCATTGCAATGTCCTGGCCATGGAAGCCGGCCGGACGCTCTTCGTCGAACAGGACGAAGTCCTGGACCTGGCCAACCGCCACGATATCTGTATCTGTGCTGTCGATAAGAATTTTTAGGAGAGCCTATGAAAATCATGTTTTCTGCCGGTGAGGCGTCGGGCGACCTGCACGGGGCCAATTTGGCCCGGTCCCTGCGCGAACTGGATCCGCAGATCGAACTGCTCGGTATGGGCGGCAAGGAAATGGCAGCGGCCGGCGTCGACATCGTCTACGACATCAAGAACTTAGGCGTCATCGGCGTCGGGGAAATCATCCGCAAGATTCCCTTTTTCTTCCGCCTCCGCGACTTCCTCGTCGATACGATGCGCAAAGAAAAGCCAGACGTCCTGGTCTGCATCGACTATCCGGGCTTCAACATGCGCCTCATCAAGGTGGCCAAAGCGGCGGGCATCCCCGTTGTCTATTATATCCTGCCGACCATCTGGGCCTGGCACAAGAGCCGCGGCAAGACCATTGCCAAGTATACGGATCTGGCCATTTCCCTCTTTCCTTTTGAAGCCAAGATGTATGAAGACATGGGGACGAATGTCATCTATGCCGGCCATCCCCTGGTCGATACGGTCCATGCGACCATGAGCCGCCGCGAGGCCTGTGCTCATTTCGGCCTGGACGAACGGAAGAAGACGGTTCTCCTCATGCCGGGCAGCCGGGTCCAGGAAGTACGCGGCCTCCTGCCGTGTATGCTGGAAGCGGCCAAGCTCATCCGCAAAGAGGCAGGGGACGTCCAGTTCATCCTGCCCAAGGCGTCGACTATCGACGAAGGCCTCCTCGATGAGATCATCCGGGCTTCAGGCGTCGCCGTCACGGTCGGTGAAGAAAAAGTATACGATATGATGAATCTCAGTACGGCAGCCATCGCGGCTTCGGGGACGGCGACGCTGGAAACGGCCCTCATGGGCCTGCCGACGCTCCTGGTGTACCGCGTCAACCGCCTGACTTACTGGTTATCGAAAGTCCTGGTCCATATCGACAGCATCGGCCTGCCGAACATCATCATGGGCCATCGGGTCATCCCTGAATTGTGGCAGGATGAGGTGACGCCGGAAAACATCGCTGCCGCCATGGTGCCTATGATCACCGATAAGGTGCACCGTGAAGCATTGCACGAATCCCTGGCGGCCGTCCGCCGCACGATGGGGGAACCCGGCGCTGTCCAGCGGACGGCCCAGGCTATCTTAGATTTTGCAAGAGAAAGAGGTGCCCATGAAGCAATACAATAGTTGGCAAAGTTATAAGAGATTATTAATGTTCATCAAGCCGTACAAGATGCGCCTCGTCGTCGCCGTCATCTGTATGGCCCTGTCCGGGGCGAGCAACGTCGTCGTTCCGTGGCTCATCAAGGACGTCATCGATAAGGTCCTGGCCAATAAGGATATCTACACGCTGAACCTCATCGTCATCGGTATCCTGGTCCTCTTCCTGCTCCGCGGGTTCTTCTATTTCGGCCAGAAATACCTCATGAGTTTCGTTGGCCAGAAAATCGTCAACGATATCCGCGAAACCCTGTATCGTCACTTGCAGACCCTGTCCCTGTCGTACTTCGACAAGCACAAGACGGGCAATATCATGAGCAACCTGACCAATGACGTCACGGCTTTGCAGACGGCCATTGCAGGCAACCTCATTTCCTTCGTCCAGGAAGCGGTCATCCTCGTCGGCTCCCTGGGGTCCATGCTCTTCCTCTACTGGAAGCTGACCCTGTTGACCTTGGTCATCGTCCCCCTCGTCGTCTTTACGATCAACTTCTTCGGCTCCCGCCTGCGCCGGGCCGGCCACGACGTCCAGGGCAAGATGGCTGACATTACGTCGCTTTTGGAAGAGGCTATTTCGGGGATCCGCATCATCCGCTCCTTCAACCGGGAGGACTTTGAAATCCGCCGCTTCATGGTCCAGAACGACCGCAACTTCTGGGCCCTCATGACGACGACCAAACTGACGGCCCTGCTGACGCCGTTCATCCAGTTCTTCGCAGCCATCGCTGTCACGGGCATCATCTGGTACGGCGGCATGAGCGTCATCGACGGCGAAATGACGGCCGGCGCCCTCATCGCCTTCCTCATCTACGCCATCAACCTGGCCAACCCGGTCCGCCGCATCAGTGAAATCTACGGCGATATCCAGAAATCCCTGGCCGCTGCCGACCGCGTCTTTGAAACGATCGACACCGAACCGGATGTCAAGGAAAAGCCGGACGCCATCGTCCTGCCGCCGGTCAAAGGGGAAGTCGAATTCAATCACGTCTCCTTTGCCTATGACAAAGACCACCCGGCCCTTACCGATTTCAATTTGAAAGTCGCCCCTGGCGAAGTCGTCGCCCTCGTCGGCCCCAGCGGTGCCGGCAAATCGACGGTCGCCAACTTGCTGCCCCGTTTCTACGATGTCACGGGCGGCAGTCTGACCATCGATGGCATTGACGTCCGCGACGTCACCTTCTCGTCCCTGCGCCAGCAGATCGGCCTGGTCCCGCAGGAAACGATGCTTTTCAACGCTACGGTCCGGGAGAACATCCTCTACGGCCGCCTCGATGCGACGGACGAAGAAGTCGTCGCCGCTGCCAAAGCCGCCAATGCCCATGACTTCATCCGGGAACTGCCCGGCGGCTACGAAGCCCTCGTCGGCGACCGCGGCAGCTCCCTGTCCGGCGGCCAGCGCCAGCGCATCGCCATTGCCCGGGCCATCCTCAAGAACCCGCGCATCCTCATCCTCGATGAAGCGACGTCGGCTCTCGATACGGAAAGCGAAAAGATCGTCCAGGCTGCCCTGGACCGCCTCATGGAAGGCCGCACGGCCGTCGTCATCGCCCACCGCCTGAGCACGGTCCGCAATGCCGACAACATCGTCGTCATCGACCACGGCCGCATCGTCGAAGAGGGGACCCATGATGAACTGCTGGCAAAAGACGGCCTCTATGCCCATCTCTATGCCGTACAGTTCAACGATACTACGGAAGAAACAGCGTCAGAAGGTTGATTGTGATGAAGAATCTAAAATCGCACCCCATGTACTGGCTGTATAATATCCTGCTCCTCATCTATTGGGCTACGCTCATTCCCATGCTCATTTACCGGCTCATCAGGGAAGAAGGATTTTATCAGCGCATCAAACAGAGCATCGGCTTCTTGCCGGAAGAATTAAAAGATAAAATATCCAATCGCCATGCCATCTGGGTCCATGCCGCGTCGGTCGGGGAAATCGTCGCGGCCAGCCCGATTGTCCGGGAAATGCGCAAGACCCATCCCGACGAAGTCATCATCGTCTCCGTCGTCACGGCGACGGGCTTCCGCATGGCCCATCAGATCATCAAGGGCGCCGACGGGATCCTCTATTTCCCGCTGGACCTGCCGTATCTGACCAACCGCATCCTGACCATCGTCAATCCCCAGGCCATCGTCCTGGTAGAAACGGAAATCTGGCCGAATTTCCTGCGCATCGCCGCAGATAAGCATATTCCGGTCATGATGATGAACGGCCGCATCAGCCAGCGCAGTGCCGTCCGCTACCGCATGATTACCTTCTTTACGCGCCGCGTCTTGTCGACGATACGCATGTTCTGCATGCAGAGCCGCATCGACGCCCAGTATATCATCGACATCGGCGCCGATCCCAATAAGGTCATCGTCACGGGCAACACCAAGTACGACCAGACCTATGGCATCGTCACGGAAGCCGAAAAGGAGCGCTTCCTCCACGAACTGGGCTTTGCCGAAGGGACGTATCCCATCATGATCGCCGGCAGTACCCACAAAGGGGAGAACGGCTCGGTCTACAAGGCTTTCGTCAAGATACGGGACCATTTCCCGGAAGCCAAATTGATCATCGCCCCGCGCTATATCTATCAGGCCGATCTCATCATCGACGAAGGCATCAAGCACGGCGTCACTATGGTCAAGCGCAGCGATATGAAGGCCGGGAAACCGATCCGGTCCGAATACGACGGCGTCATCCTCGATACCATCGGCGAACTGGGGCGCGTCTACAGCCTGGGCGACCTCATCTTCGTCGGCGGCAGCCTGGCCCATATCGGCGGCCATAATATTCTGGAACCGGCAGCTCATGGCAAGCCCATCGTCGTCGGTCCCAATATGTTCAACTTCGTCGAAATCTTCGATCTCCTCAGCAGCCGCGGCGCCTGCGTCATGGTCAAGAATGAAAAGGAATTCATCGACACCTGCCTGGATATCCTCATCCATCCCGACCGGGCCGAAGCCATGAAGCGCAGCTGCATCGAAGTCGTCCAGGAAAACCAGGGGGCTACGCGCAAGAACCTGGAACAGCTGCAGAAGATGCTGGACGACGTCCACGGCGGGAGGTGAGCCCATGGCTTTGCGAAACTGGGCTGCCGCCTATTTCCATTATTTGACCGGAAGCGGCGCCCATCACTGCTGGGACTGGCCGGCCCTGGCCCTGCTGCGCGGTGCCGCCTGGCTCTACCGCAAGGGCGTCCTGGCCAAATATCACGCCATCGCCGACCATCCGGAACGGCAGGAACACGTGCCGGCCGTCGTCATCAGCCTGGGCAACATCACTGTCGGCGGGACGGGCAAGACGCCGATGGCGTGCATGCTGGCCCGGCGCCTGCAATCCCAGGGCTGGCGCGTGGCCCTGCTCAACCGGGGCTACCGCTCTCAGCGCGAAGATGGCGGCGCTGCCGTCATGTCCGATGGACAGCGCGTCCTGCTATCGGCCGAAGAAGGCGGCGATGAAGCCTGCCTCATGGCCCGCAGCCTGCCTGGCATCCCCGTCCTGGTCGGCCGCAAGCGGGCCCTCGGCGGCCGCCTGGCCGTCGAACGCTTCGGTACACAGGTCCTCATCCTCGACGACGGCTTTCAGCACTGGCAGCTGTACCGTGACCTGGACATCGTCCTCGTCGACGGGACCAATCCCTTCGGCAACGGCCATGTCCTGCCGCGGGGCATCCTGCGGGAGCCCATGGAGCAGCTCGGCCGGGCCGATGCCTTCATCATCACTAAGGGCGACCAGATTACGCAGGACCGGGCCGAAGCCATCGCCGCCAAGCTGCGCCAGTACAACCCGGCCGCGCCGGTGGCCATGGCCATCCACAAGCCGTCTTCGTGCCTGGCCTTTGCCGCCTGGCATGACGGAAAGGGCCATGGCTCCGGGGCCTTACAGCCTGACGGCCAGTCCGTCCTGGCCGTATCGGCCCTGGGAAACCCGGCTTCCTTTGAACGGACCCTGGCCGATGCGGGCTTCACCGTCGCCGGCTCTCTCCGCTATGAAGACCATCACCATTACAGCCGCGACGATATCCGCCACATGGCCGCCAGGGCCGCCGAAACGGGCTGCCTTTTGGTGACGACGGAAAAGGACGCCGTCAAACTGCCGGCGCCGCTGATCAAGGAATACGACCTGCCGCTGTACGTCTTGAGCATTACTATTGAATTCACAGCAGGGCAGGACCAGATAGATACGATTTTGCAAGCAGTATTGGAGGATAAACTATGAACTTTGTATGCATCATCCCATCGCGCTATGCATCGACGCGCCTGCCGGGCAAGCCGCTGTGCGATATTGCCGGCAAACCGATGGTACAGCGTGTCTATGAACAGGCTGCCAAGGCCTCGAAACTGACGGCTGTCGTCGTCGCCGTAGATAACCCGAAAGTCTATGATACGGTCGTCACCTTCGGCGGCCATGCCGTCATGACCCGCGAAGACCACGCCAATGGCACGGACCGTTTGGCTGAAGCCGTCGGCCATTTTCCCGATGCTGACGTCATCGTCAACGTCCAGGGCGACGAACCGCTCATCGCACCGGACGTCATCGACGACTTGTGCCGGGCCTTTGAAGCAGAACCGGACCTGACCATGGCGACGGTCGCTGCGCCTTTGCAGGAAGACGAATACGATGACCCGAGCGCCGTCAAAGTCGTCCTCAACCAAAAGGATGAAGCCATGTATTTCTCGCGTTCCCTCATCCCGTATCCGCGCCATTCCTTTGAAGAAGGGGGCATCCAGCCATATAAGCATATCGGTATCTACGCCTATCGCCGCGATTTTCTCCTGCAGTACGCGGCCATGGAACAGACGCCGGCAGAAAAAGTCGAGTCCCTGGAACAGTTGCGGGTTCTCGAAAATGGTTATAAGATAAAAGTGATAAAGACTCATCACCAATTCATCGGCATCGATACGCCGGATGACCTGGAACACATCCGCCGTTATTTTGCCGAATCTGCTCATAAAGGGGAATAGACTATGGAAAAAGTGAAACGAATTCAGGTTGGCAGCCAGACTGTCGGCGGCGATGGCAAACTTTTCGTCATGGCCGGCCCGTGTGTCATCGAGGATCCCGAACGGACCCTGGCTATTGGCAAGACCATGAAGGCTATCTGTGAAAAACTGGGCCTGACATATATCTTCAAAGCCTCTTTCGATAAGGCGAACCGCTCGTCTTACACGTCCTACCGTGGACCGGGCCTGAAAGAAGGCCTGCGCATCCTGGCTGACATCAAGAAGGAACTCCAGGTTCCCGTCGTCAGCGATATCCACGAAACCTGCCAGGCCGAAGCGGCTGCTGAAGTCCTGGACGTCATTCAGATTCCGGCCTTTCTCTGCCGTCAGACCGATTTGCTGGAAGCCGCTGCGGCTACGGGGAAATGTGTCAACGTCAAGAAGGGTCAGTTCCTGGCTCCGGAAGACATGAAGAATGTCGTCGCCAAGATCGAACACGCTGGCAATGAAAATATCATGCTCACCGAACGGGGCATCAGTCTGGGCTATCATAACCTCGTCGTCGACATGCGTTCCTTCCCGATTATGCGCAGCTTTGGCTATCCCGTCGTCTTCGATGCCACCCACAGCGTCCAGCTGCCGGGCGGTGCCGGTACGAAATCGGCAGGCCAGCGCCAGTTCGTCGGCAACCTGGCACGAGCCGCTGCCGGTGCCGGTATCGACGGCGTCTTCATGGAAGTACACGATAACCCGGCAGAAGCCCTCAGCGACGGGCCGAATATGCTCTACTTATCGCAGGTCGAAGATGTCCTCCGCGATATGATGGCTATCAACGAAATCGTACAGAAAAGCGTAAGCACGGACAGGTAAGGAGACGAGACCATGATGGATATTTTAGAAGAAGCAAAAGACGTGCTCCATCAGGAAGCACAAGGCATTGAAAAGTTGATCCCTACGCTCAACCAGAACTTCGTCAATGCCGTCAACATGATTATGAAATCGAAAGGCCGGGTCATCGTCACGGGCATGGGGAAATCCGGCCACATTGCCCGCAAAGTATCGGCAACCTTGTCCAGTACGGGGACGCCGTCCATTTTCCTCCATCCGGCAGAAGCCATTCACGGCGATTTGGGCATGGTCACGGCAGACGATGTCGTCCTGGCCTTCTCGAACAGTGGGGAAACGGTGGAAATACTCAACATCCTGCCGTCGCTCAAGCGCATCGGTGCCAAACTCATCACCGTCGTCGGCAATCACAATTCGACCTTGGCCAAACACGCCGATATCATTCTCGACGCATCGGTCGAAAAAGAAGCCTGCCCCCTGGGCCTGGCGCCGACGACGAGTACGACGGCGGCTCTGGCCTTAGGCGATGCCCTGGCTGTCGTCCTCTTGACGCAGCACCATTTCACCAAGGAACAGTTCGGCATCTTCCATCCCGGCGGAGCCCTGGGCAAGAAACTCCTGCTCACTGTCGACGATGTCATGCATAAAGGCCAGGACAACCCGGTCGTCAGCGAAGACAGCATCGTCCAGGATGCCCTCTTCCTCATGACCGAAAAGGGCCTGGGTGCTGTATCCGTCGTCGATGAAGACGGCAAACTCGTCGGCCTGGTCACCGACGGCGACGTCCGCCGCGGCCTGGAAACAGGGTCCAACTTCCTCCAGTGGCCTGTCGATGCCATGATGACCAAGAACCCGCGGGTCATTGCCAACCATAAGCTGGCTACGGAAGCCCTGCACATCATGGAAAAGAACCAGCCCCGTCCGATTACGGTCCTGCCTGTCGTCGACAAGGATGACAAAGTCGTCGGCATGATCCATATTACCGATTTGCTGCGGCAGGGAGTGGTCTGATGAGCTTTTTGACACATATCAAGATGCTGGCCCTTGACGTCGACGGCGTCATGACGGACGGCATCATTTACTACAGCCCGTCGGGCGATGCCATGAAAGGCTTTTCTGCCCGCGACGGCATGGGCATTTCCCTGATCCGGGCCGCCGGCATCCAGACGGCCCTGGTCACAGGCCGCCGCTCACCCATGGTCGAGCAGCGGGCGAAGGACCTGCATATCGACTACGTCCTCCAGGACTGCTCGCGCAAGCTTTTGGCCATGCAGCAGTTGTGCAGTGAAATCGGCCTGTCCCTCGACGAAGTGGCATACATGGGCGACGACCTGAACGACGTCGAACTCATTGCCAATGCCGGTTTCGGCGCAGCGCCCCTCGATGCCTGCGAAGAAGCCCGTCGGTCGGCCGCTTTCGTATCGGCCTATCCCGGCGGCCACGGGGCCTTGCGGGAATTCGCCGAATATATCTTGAAGAGCCAGCATGTCTGGGATAAGGTCCTGCGCCAGTACTTTGGCGACGCGACCTTTACGTTGCGCCAATAAGAAAGGAGAGTCTGTATTGTGAGTAAGGAATGGCAGTATCATGCTGCACGCGGATTCGGCAAGATTCTCTGTCATCTGCCCTATCCGGTTATCATTTCCTTGGGTCGCAAACTAGGCCCTTTCGTAGGAAAACTGATGAAAAAGCAGCGCGAACGCGGTATTTTCCAGATACAGCGCGGCATGGAGTGCAGCCGTGAAGAAGCGGAACGCATCATGACCGACGTCTTCCGCAATCTCGGCCAGTCGCTCATGGAAATCCTCTATACGCCCAATCTCAATCCGGAGAATATCCGGGACTATGTGACATTGGACCATCCGGAACGCCTGGACGAAGCCATGAAGGAAGACAAAGGCGTCATCGTCCTCACAGCCCACATGGGCAACTGGGAATGGCTCGGCGCCCTGGCCATCTACGGCTATCCGGCGACGACGATCGTCAAGAACCAGGCCAACGACGCCGTAACACGCCTGCTCAACGAAAATCGTGAGAGCATGGGCCTGGAAGTTTTCGCCCGCGGCGGCAATGAAATGATCATCGCTGCCCGTGCCTTGAAGCGCAAGAAACTCCTGGGTTTCCTGGCTGACCAGGACGGCGGCTTCCACGGCGTGCCTCAGCCTTTTTTGGGCAAGATGAGCTCGACGCCGAAAGGACCGGCTATGTTCGCCCAGAAGTTCCATTCACCTATCGTGCCGATTTTCCCGGTCCACGACGAAAATCATCATACCCATTTGATGATCGGTGAAATCATGCATTTCGAAGACACAGGCAACAAGGACGAAGACATTGCCCGCATGACCCGCAAGATGGCCGTCGTCACGGAGAATTTCATCAAGGAACACCCGACAGAATGGCTGTGGTTCCAGCATCGCTGGAGTACAGAACCGGAAGAAATCATAGCACTGCAGCAGAAACCGGAGGCGCATACCGATGATAGCCGAAAAGCTGAAAAAGAATAAAATCTCCATCATTGCCGTCATCGCCGTCATCGGCTTTGCTGTCATGCTCTATAGTTTCATGCATCCCCAGAAGACGGAAGACCCCATGGTCAGTCCGGATAAGCTCGTCGAATTCGAAGGGACGGAGCTGGAAGAAAAGAAAGACGGCCAGCTCGTCTGGCGCTTGACAGCCGATAAGATCCAGATCGACCCGGACACGCAGATCATGTATTTCACCAACCCCAAGGCCCTGGTTGTCGCCGAAGATGGAACGCAGATGACCATTACGTCGGACAAGGGCATCGTTGACCGCCAGAAGCGGACCATCGAAATCAAGCCGCCTGTCAAAGCAGAAACCGATAAGGGCGATACGTTGCAGACCGACGGCAGTGTGTATTATAATATGGATACGCGTATGATCAAAGGCGGCAAGGTCGTCATGGACCGCCATGACAAGACGTCGCTCAAAGCTGATGCTTTTGAAACGGACAGCAGCCTGACCAAGGTGACGCTGACCGGCCATGCGCAGGTGACAAAGGGAGAATAACTATGATGGATTTACTTGGAAAGAAACTGGCAGCAGCCGCCCTCATGGGGGCCATGATCCTGCCGGCTGCCGGCGCCCTGGCGGCGGATAATGACGGCAACCCGGCCGTATCCGTCACGGCAGACACGCTGGAATATAACGGTAAGACCCAGGTCGCTACGGCGACGGGCAACGTCGTCATCGTCCGCGACCAGGCTACGATGACCGGCAACAAGGCCGTCTATAACTTGAAGACCGCCGAAGCCGACATGGAAGGCAACGTATCGGTCCAGCAGCCGGACATGCAGCTCAACGCCGATAAGGTCCATTCGACCAACAAGAATTACGTCGTCGCTACGGGCAGCGTTCGCGGCGTCTATGGCGACAAGAAGGTCAATGGCGACAAAGTCGAATACTATCTCGACCAGGATTACGGTATCGTCACGGGCAACGGCTATCTTGAAGCCCAGGGTTCGCAGATGTGGGCCGATCACATCGACGCCTGGTTCAAGCAGATAAAGGCCATCGGTACGGGCAACGTCCATATCGAATCGCCGGCGGAAAACCTCATCGCCTATGCCAATCAGGCCGTCTACACCCAGACGCCGGGTCAGAATGACGGCGTCGTCCACTTGACGGGGAATGTCAATGCCACTCAGAACGGCAATTCCCTCAACGGCGACAATGTCGATATCCGCCTGGCCGATAATTCCGTCCAGACTCGCAGCCGGTCGACTATCGTCATCGTACCGGGCAGTAATCCGTAATCGTAAGGGGTATCTATGTTTATTCAGACTGAAGATCTCGTAAAAGCGTATAAAGAACGAAATGCCGTCAACGGCGTCAGTATCCGCGTCGACCAGGGCCAGATTGTCGGCCTCCTGGGACCGAATGGCGCCGGCAAGACGACGACTTTCTACATGATCGTCGGCATCGAACGGCCGACGTCGGGGAAGATAACCATTGATGGCAAGGACATCACCAACCTGCCCATTCACAAGCGGGCGGCCTATGGCATCGGCTATCTGCCCCAGGAAGCGTCGATTTTCCGCAAGCTCACCGTCGAAGACAACCTCCTGGCCATGCTGGAGACGACGAAGCTCAGCAAGAAGGAGCAGCATGAAAAAGCGGAAGCCCTGATGGAAGAATTTTCCATCACCCAGCTCCGCGACCGCCTGGGTATCCAGCTGTCCGGCGGCGAACGGCGCCGCGTGGAAATCGCCCGCTGTCTGGTCATGGACCCGGCCTTCATCCTCCTCGATGAACCTTTTGCCGGCATTGACCCCCTGGCCGTCAACGACATCCAGGGCATCATCAGCCATTTGAAACGGCGCGGCATGGGCGTCCTCATTACCGACCATAACGTCCGGGAAACGCTGAGCATCGTCGACAAAGCCTATATCTTGAGTGAAGGGAAGATCCTCCTCGAAGGCAGTCCGGAAATGATTGCCAATGACCCGGTAGCCAAGAAATTCTACTTAGGCGAAGAATTCAGGATGTAACAGGGAGTATGGAATGCGAATATTAGATAAGTATATACTAAAAGAATTTATTGGCCCCTTTTTATTCGGCGTCTGTGCCTTTACAGCAGTCTTCGTCGGGACGGGTACGCTCTACCGTATTGCCAACCTCATCAACCAGTATGGGGCTTCGGCCTGGGCTGCCTTCCGCGTCTTCGTCCTGGCCATGCCGTCGATCATCGTCGTCACCTTTCCCATGTCCGTCCTTTTAGGGTCGCTCATGGCCTTTGGCCGCCTTTCCAGCTCCAGCGAAATGATTGTCATGCGGGCTGGTGGACAGAACTTCATCCGCCTGGCCATGCCGATTTTCATTGCCGCTTTCTTCATTTCCATCGGGGCGACGGCCTTCAACGAATACGTCGTGCCCAAGGCCAACAACGCCTATAACACGATTATCAATGAAGAAATAAAGCACAATGTCGCGCCGACGACGCAGGACCATATCATCATCAAGAACACCAAGGGCTCCGATATATCCAGCCTCATGTATGCCCGTCAGTACGACGCCAACACGAAGCAGCTCAAGGATATTACCGTCCAGGAATTTGAAAATGATACGCTCATGCGCGTCGAACAGGCTGACCGGGCCGACTGGAACGGCCAGAAATGGGTCATGCACGAAGGCATGATCTACGACGTATCGGCCAATGAACAGACGACGCGGTCCCTGAAGTTCCAGAACCAGGCCCTGCCGATTACGCAGAAGCCGAATAAGATCAATGCATCCCAGAAGAAACCGGATGAACTGACCATCCGCGAACTGCGGGAACAGATTAAACTCTTGGACCAGAATTCCGTCAACACCAATAAGATGAAAGTCGAAATGTACAACCGCTTCGCCCTGCCTCTGGCCAGCCTGGTCTGCGCCATCGTCGGCGCGCCCCTGGGGATGCAGAAACAGCGCGGCAGCTCGTCCATCGGCTTTGGCATCAGTGTCGTCGTTATCTTTATTTACTATTCCATCATGACCCTGGGCAACGCCCTGGGCAATGGCGGCAAGATACCGGCCTACCTCGCCGCCTTCCTGCCGGACATCATCTGTGGCGTCGCCGGCGTCATCTTAGTCTACAAAAAATCGAAATGAGGGAAAAGGCGCTGTCGCATGAAGACAGCGCCTTTTGAGTATTAAGTTTGCAGTTTGTAGTTTTTAGCGAATGGTTCTAAATTTAAAGCCATCTACTGCAAACTACAAACTCTGTGCTACAAACTATAAAGCGAAAGGGGCCTCGCATAATGGTAGAAACCCTCGTGCGACAGCCCCTTTTAAGAGGCTGGGGGCTAACAACCAGCTGCTAACGACTAGGGCAGGACGGCCCTTGCAGTACACGGTAGTTATGGGCTATAATATAATGATATAAAGGAATGAGCAAAGGTGGTGTCTTATGGAATATGGATGGGTCATGCTGATCGTCTTGTCTGTTATGGGCGGAATCATTGCCTATCTCGGCGATAAGATCGGCTCCCGTGTAGGGAAACGGAAAATTAAATTATTCGGTTTGCGGCCGAAGTATACGTCCATCCTGGTCACCATCCTGACGGGAATCAGCATTGCCGTCATCACCTTAGGCGTCATGTCTATCTTGTCGGAAAACGTCCGCATCGCCTTGTTCGGTATGCACCAGCTGCAGATGCAGAAGGCCCAGCTCGAAGCCCAGCGGGATGAACTGCTGCAGCAGGCCAAGGACCTGGGCAAGGAACTGGACGACAAGAACGAGCTCATCGCCTCCAATGAAGAACTTCTGAAGAAACAGCAGGAACAGCTGGACGGCAAGAATGAAGAAATCCGGACGACTCAGCTGGACCTGCAGCAGGCCCAGGCCGCCCGCGACGACAAGGCCCGCCAACTGACGGTCATCCAGGTTGCCATGGACGAAGCCAAGAAGCAGCGCGACTCGGCCCTGGCCGATAGTGAAAAGGCCCGTCAGGACGTAGCTATGCTGGAAGAAACGAAGCAGAAGATGATGGGCACCATCGACGTCCTCGACAAGCGCATCAAGCTGCTCAATGAAACGATGACCAATATCCGCGAAGGGACGGTCGTCTTCCGCGTCGGCGAAGTCCTGTCCAGTAACGTCCTCAACGGCGGCCTGAGCCAGGCCCAGACGCGGGAAGAACTGAGCCGGGCCATGAGCCAGACCAATACCATGATCTGCCGTCATCTCGGCGTCCGCGATGAAAATACGGTCCTCCTCTATATTTCGCCAGACGAATTCAACGCTACTGTCGACGCCCTGCAGAAAGCCGGGAAGTCGCAGAAACTGCTCCGTATCATCGCCGCCGGCAACATCATGCTCGGCGAACCGGCCCTGGTCCACGTCGAAATGTATGACAATAACCTCATCTATCACCGCGGCGACGTCGTCTACGAAGAACGGCTGACAGCCCAGGAATTGTCGGGCAATGCCGAACTGCAGGTCATGCGCTTCCTCCATAACGTCAATCAGCAGGCCCAGGCCAAAGGCCTCCTGCCGGACCCGCTGACAGGCAATGTCGGGGCTCTGACGGCTGCGGAAATGTTCGAGACTATCAACAAGATAAAGAACCACAGCGGCGCCGATATCGTCCTCAAAGCCGTCACCGAAGCCGATACCTATACGGCCGACCCCTTGCAGATTGACATCCGCGTAGAAGCCGACGAATGATGGGAATAAAAACAAGCCGCTAGCCACTAGCCGCGTAAACGGGCGCCCCACGGGGTCGCCCCTACAACTTAGGTGTGTCGCAATGCGGCAACGCCGATAACAGGGGGAGTTATTTTGATCTTTGCCATTGACCCTGGTTCGGAAAAGACGGGGACTGCTGTCGTCGCCGATGACGGCAGCCTGGTCACGAAGGCCATCGTGCCGACACCGGAACTGGGCGACTATTTGAGTTACGTTTATGAAAACTATCCTTTTTCCCATATCGTCATGGGCGATGGGACCAATCATAAAAAGCTGCAGCCCCTGGTCGAGCAGTGGATCGCCAGGAGCCACAGGGATATCACTTTTTCCCTGACAGATGAAAAATTCACCACTGTCGAAGGGCGCAAGCTCTATTTTAAATATACCCCGCGCAAGGGCTGGCGCCGTTTCGTGCCACTGTCCTTCCAATATCCGCCAGAACCGGTCGATGACTTCGTCGCCTGGATCATCGGCCGCCGTTATTTAGCGAAACAACGAGGAGAAAAAATATGAAATACATCTTGCGTGCCCTGGGCCTGGCCTTTGGCGCTCTCATCTACACCATCGGCCTGGACGTCTTCCTGGTCCCGAACCACGTCATCGACGGCGGCGTCGTCGGCATTGCCCTTATGGCAGCGCAGGTGACAGGCATCAGTTTCAGTGTGTTCATCATCATCCTGAACATTCCTTTCTTTATCTTTGGCTATAAGAAGATAGGTGCCTTTTTCACCATATCTTCGCTCTTTTCCATCCTCTGCCTGTCCGGGTGGAGCACGTTCATCCATTACGAACGGGTCACGTCGGATCCTTTCTTGTCGACCATTTACGGCGGCATCATCATCGGCCTCGGCGTGGGCCTCATCATCCGTTGGGGCGGTTCCCTGGACGGGACGGAAGTCCTGGCCATCATCGCCGACAGGCGCACGCCTTTTTCCGTCGGCGAGACGATCATGTTCTTCAACCTCTTCATCCTGGGCAGTTCGGGCTTTGTCTTTTCCTGGGACAGTGCCATGTATTCCCTGGTGGCATACTTCATCGCCTATAAGATGATCGACGTCGTCACCAACGGCCTCGATGAAATGAAGGGGATGCTCATCGTCACGGGCAAGCACGAAGAAGTGGCCGACTGCCTGACCAGGGATATGGGCCGCGCCGTGACCCTCATCAACGGCGAAGGCGCTTACAAGCGGGAAAAGACGATGATCCTCTACTGCGTCGTGTCGCGCCTGGAGATCACCAAGATACGCGATGCCATCACCGGCGTCGACCCCAACGCTTTCGTATCGGTCTTCGATATCAGTGAAGCACATGGCGGCCTCTTCAAGCGGCATAAAATGCATGAATAAAAAGTCAAAAAAAGCTTGACATAATTGGCGAATCTGCTGTATTGACATACAGCTCATATTTGCTATTATATAAAATAATTGGGTTATAGCGTTAACCTGAAAAAATGACAACACAGGTGATAGAACACCTATTGGGAGGTATACAATGGCACAGTTAAATTTCAATATCGAAGACATTTGCGGCACTTTGTCGGAAAATAAAGACGGCTGGCGCAAAGAACTGACGTACATCAGCTGGAATAATCGGGCACCGAAATTCGACCTCCGCTCGTGGGATCCGGATTATCAGGCCATGACCAAAGGTATTACCATGACCAAGGAAGAACTGGAAAAACTGCGTGATGTATTGAACGAAATGGATTTCGATAAATACTAAGGAGTGATTAAGTATGCTTTCGGCAATTCAATGAGATGAATGGAATGAAAGCATACTTTTTTGTTTTCCTTGCCAAATTTGCCAAAACATTATATAATCTCTAGTTGTATGTGCTGTTAGTACTTGGTAATAATTTCAAGGGTGAATGAAATGGTTCGTATAGCGAGAGATAAGCGACATGCTTTATTAAAGAAGCGGATTGAAGAAAATCCTTTTATAAACGATGAAGAATTGGCTGAAGAATTTTCCGTCAGCGTGGCTACTATCCGCTTGGACCGCATGGCCTTGGGAATCCCCGAAATGCGTATCCGCATCCGCCAGAAGGCAGAAGCGGCGCAGCCGAAACTGCGCAACGCCCCTGTCGTCGGGGAGCTCGTAGACTGTATCATCGGCAAGAATGCCATTTCAATCATGACGGCAACAGACGATATGGTCGACGAAGCACACATCGTGCGTTCCCAGTGCCTGTATGCCCAGGCCAGTTCCCTGGCGCGGACGGTATTGAATCTTCCTGTCTGCATTACAGCCGTAGCCAATATTAAATATAAACAGCCCGTCACTGTAGGCGACAAACTGATCGCCAAGGCCGAAGTCATGCGCCAGCGCGACCAGAAATACTACGTATGGGTCACGATCCGGAAGATGCGAAAAGAAGTATTCCGGGCAAAATTTATCATAGAATCTTTGGAATAATGGAGCGGTAATAGAATGAAAATAGCTGTAGATGCTATGGGCGGTGATTACGCACCTGAAGAAATCGTCCTCGGTGCCGTAGAGGCCGTCAAAGCATATGATTTTGATGTCGTCCTGGTAGGTGACGAAAAGAAAATACGCGGCGTACTGAGCAAATATGGCGCCAAAGAAAGCGACCGCCTGTCCATCGTACACGCCAGCGAAGTCATCGAAATGGGCGAACATCCGGCTCAGGCCATCCGCCGCAAGAAAGACGCATCCATCGTCGTAGCGACGCGGCTGGTCAAAGACGGCCTCTGCGATGCTGTCGTCGCCGCTGGCAGCACTGGCGCCGCTGTGACGGCAGCCCTCTTCGGGCTGGGACGTATCAAAGGCATCGAACGGCCCTGTATCGCGACACCTATCCCGTCGAAGAAGGGCATTACGGTGCTCCTCGACTCCGGGGCCAATGCCAACAGCAAGCCGAAGCACCTCGTCGAAGGGGCCATCATGGGATACCATTATGCAAAATACATCCTGGGCGTCGAAAAGCCGACGGTCGGCCTGCTGAACATCGGCGAGGAAGCGTCGAAGGGCAACGAACTCTGCCAAAAGACGTATCCTATGCTGGAAAATTTGAAAACTATCTCTTTCTATGGCAACGTAGAAGGGAGAGATATACCGAAAGGCACGGTCGATGTCGTCGTCTGTGACGGCTTCGTCGGCAATGTCATCCTGAAATTTGGCGAAGGCATGGCCATGTTCATCATCCGCCTCGTCAGAGATACGATCAAACAAAGCGGCTTCATCGCCAAACTGGGGGCCTTAGCGGTCTACCCGGCCTTGAAATCGCTGAAGAAACGATTGGACTTCACCGAATACGGCGGCGCGCCGCTGCTCGGTGTCGATGGCAGCTTTATTATCTGTCATGGCAGTTCGAAAGCCAAGGCCATCAAGAACGCCGTCCGCGTTGCCGGTGAAATCGCCGAACAGGACGTCGTCGGCCATATTCGTAAAAGTATAGAGGAAGAAGAGGTAGAACAGTATGATAGTGAAAGCTAATTCAGCTGGTGTATTGGGTACCGGTCATTATGTACCGAATAAAATCGTGACCAATGCAGATATGGAAAAGCTCGTCGATACATCGGACGAATGGATTCAAGGTCGTACGGGTATCAAGACACGTCATTTTGCTGAAGACGGACTGAATACGTCGGACATGTGCACCCGTGCAGCCGAACAGGCCCTGGAAATGGCCCAGCTTACAGCCGAAGACCTGGATATGATCATCGTCTGCACGCTGACACCGGATATGACCATCCCTTCGACGGCCTGCATCGTTCAGAAGAACCTCGGCGCCAAGAACGCCGCTGTCTTTGACTTGTATGCTGCCTGCTCAGGCTTTGCCTATGGAGCCATTACGGCAGCACAATATATCGAAACGGGCATGTGCCGCCACGTCCTGGTCATCGGTGCTGAAATCCTCAGCCGTTTCCTGGACCTGACGGACCGCAACACGTGTGTCCTCTTTGGTGACGGTGCCGGTGCGGCCGTTTTCGGCCCCGTACCGGAAGGCTATGGCATCCTCGGTGCCGATATGGGTGCCGACGGCAACGGCGGCAAATACTTGAACATTCCGTCCAGCGGTGTCGCCATCCTACCGACCGATGAAGCGCGGGCCAAACACCTGACTTTCATCAAGATGGATGGCAAGGAAGTCTATAAATTCGCCGTCAAGGTCATGGGCCGTACAGCGGAACGGGCTTTGGAACGGGCCGGGCTGGATCATGAAGACATCGATCTCCTCATCCCGCATCAGGCCAATATCCGCATCATCAAATCGGCGGCTAAACGGCTCCACCTGCCGATGGAAAAGGTGTTCGTGAATATCGACAAATATGCCAATACGTCAGGCGCATCCATTCCGATTGCCATGGATGAAGCGAACCGCCAGGGCCGCATGAAGCGGGGCGATATCATCACCCTCGCTGGTTTTGGGGCCGGTCTGACGTGGGCTGGTTTAGTTATGAAGTGGTATTAATTATTACGAGAGGTGTGACTGATGATGAAAAAGGCATTTGTTTTTCCCGGCCAGGGTGCCCAGAAAGTTGGGATGGTCAAGGATTTATACGACGCATATCCCGTTGTCAAACAGCTTTTTGAAGAAGCCGACGACGCTTTGGGTTTCTCCCTGACCAAGCTCTGCTTTGAAGGTCCCGATGAAGAACTCATGAAGACCTATAATACACAGCCGGCTATCCTGACGGCCAGCACGGCCTGCTGCCGCGTCCTCGCCCAGGAAGGACTGACACCGGACATCGCTGCCGGCCACAGTCTCGGCGAATATTCGGCCCTCGTCGCTGCCGGCGCCCTGACCTTTGCTGACGCCGTCCGCACGGTCCGCCTCCGCGGCCAGTTCATGCAGGAAGCTGTACCCCTCGGTGAAGGCGGCATGGCCGCTATCCTCGGCCTGGCTGAAGATAAGATCAAAGACATTTGTGCTCAGATTTCGGCCCAAGGCGGCACGGTCCAGGCCGTCAACTTCAACTGCCCCGGCCAGATCGTCATCGCCGGCAGTACCAAAGCCGTCGAAGAAGCTGCCGCTGCCATGAAGGAAGCCGGTGCCAAACGGGCTATCCTCCTCCACGTCAGTGCTCCTTTCCACAGTACGCTCATGGAACCGGCTGCCAAACGGTTGGCCGAAGTCCTTGACGACATCACCATTTCCGATGCCAAGATCCCCGTCGTAGCCAACGTCAACGGCCAGATCGAAACATCGGCTGCCGATATCAAGGCCAACCTGGTCAAACAGGCTGCCAGCCCGGTCCTCTGGATCGACTGCACCAAGACCATGCAGGCTTTCGGCGCTGAAACCTTCGTCGAAGTCGGCCCGGGCAAGACCCTTTGCGGTTTCAACCGTAAAATCGACCGCAAAATCCACAGCGAAAATGTAGAAGATATCCCATCCTTACAGAAAACGCTTGAATTTTTCCAGGAGGTTCGATAAAATGCACTTAACAGGGAAAATTGCTATCGTCACCGGCGGCTCCCGCGGCATCGGCCGCGCTGTAGCCATCGCCCTGGCTGAAGCCGGTGCCAGTGTAGCCATTATCTATGCTGGCAATACGAAGGCTGCTGAAGAAACGAAGCAGGCCATCGAAGAAAAAGGCGCTCAGGCTATGGTCATCCAGTGCGATGTCTCTGATGAAAAAGCCGTAGCCGACATGGTGAAGGCCGTCAAGAAAGAACTGGGCCGCGTCGATATCTTAGTCAATAATGCGGGCATCACCCGCGACGGACTGCTCATGATCATGAAAGAAGAAGACTGGCAGGCCGTCCTCAATACCAACCTCAATGGGGCGTTCCACTGCACCAAGGCCGTATCGCGGCTGATGATGAAACAGCGCAGTGGTTCGATCATCAACATTACGTCTGTCGTCGGCGAAACGGGCAATGCCGGCCAGGCCAATTACGCCGCTGCCAAAGCCGGCCTCATTGGTTTCACCAAGTCCGTAGCCAAAGAACTGGCTTCGCGCAATATCCGCTGCAATGCCGTAGCACCGGGATGCATCGCCACGGATATGACGGCTGTCCTCGGTGAAGACGCCGTCGATGCCATGGTCAAGACCATTCCCATGGGCCGCGTCGCCCAGCCGGAAGAAGTGGCCAAGGCCGTCTTGTTCCTGGCATCGGACGATGCCAGCTATATTACCGGCCAGACCCTCAACGTAGACGGCGGCATGGTAATGTAATACAAAAAGCATACTCCACTGAAAGGGGGTGAATGGACATGAGCGAACAGGATACTTTTGAAAAAGTTAAGAGCATTGTTGTTGAACAGTTAGGCGTTGACGAAAAAGAAGTCAAAATGGACGCTGCTTACATCGATGATTTAGGCGCTGATTCCTTGGACATTGTTGAACTTATCATGGCTTTCGAAGAAGAATTCAATATCGAAATCCCTGATGATGTGGCTGAAAAAATCAAAACTGTCAAAGATACAGTTGATTACATTGAAAAGGAAAAGAAAGCGTAAGTACGCAATAAGAGCCCGAAGGGGGAGGCATGTTGCATGTCTTCCCCTCCCGGTATCTTGAATGGAGGAAAACAGAGTGAAGCTGCCAGAATTAAGAATAGGTAAGCTCGTAGCAAAGGTGCCAATCATTCAGGGCGGCATGGCCATCCGTTTGTCCACAGCCCGGCTGGCTGCAGCCGTGGCCAATGAAGGCGGTATCGGCCTTATTGCGGCATCTGGCATGCCTTTTGACGAATTGCGACATGAAATTAAGTTAGCCAGAAAATTGTCTCCTCATGGAATCATAGGTATAAACGTAATGGTTGCAGCCCGTGAATTCAAGGGTATCGTGACCACTGCTATTGAAGAAGGAATCGATCTGGTTGTGGCAGGCGCAGGCTTTTCCCGGGACATGTTCGCCTGGGGCAAAGCATCGGGCACGCCTATTGTCCCTATTGTGTCTTCTGCCAAACTAGCTAAAATATCCCAATCCCTGGGTGCTTCGGCCGTCGTCGTCGAAGGAGCTGAAGCAGGCGGGCATTTGGGGACCAACCGTTCGAGCCGCCTCATCGTGCCGGAAGTCCGCGCTGCCGTTGACATCCCTGTCATCGGTGCCGGCGGGGTACTGCATGGTGAAGACATTGCGGAAATGCTCCGCCTCGGCGCCAATGGCGTCCAGATGGGCAGCCGCTTTGCTGCCAGCGTTGAATCGAATGGTTCTGAAGAATTGAAGAAAGTCTATCTCCGGGCCAATAAACCGGAAGACTTCATCCTCGTACACAGTCCTGTCGGCCTTCCCGGCCAGGCTATCCGCACGCCTTTCTCCGAACGGATTCTCCTGGGGACGGCACCGAAGCCGGAAACATGTGACCAGTGTCTCAAGAAGTGCAGTCATAAATACTGCATCATCCGGGCATTGACGCGGGCTCAGCAGGGCGATGTCGAAACAGGTCTGGTATTTTCCGGCAGGCGCATGATGGAAATCCACGACATCCTGCCGGTCAAGGATATATTTGCCAACATCAAACGGGAAATGGAAGCTATTCCCGACTGATAGTACGTTACTTTTTATAATGAGGTGAAAACTTTGGAAAAACGCGTAGTAATTACAGGGTTAGGTGTCATTTCTCCTGTTGGCATCGGTAAAGATGCTTTCTGGAATGCCCTGCTCAACGGCGAAAACGGCATCGGCCCCATTACCCACTTTGACGCAACCGAATATGCTGCCCGCATTGCCGGCGAAGTCAAAGATTTTAACCCCGCTGACTACGGCATCGACCGTAAAGAAGCCCGCCATATGGACCCGTCCACGCAGTTCTCCGTAGCTGCTGCCAAACTGGCTCTTGACGATTCCAAAATCAATCTGGATGAAGAAGACCGCGACCGCATCGGCACCATCATCGGCACGGGCATTGGCGGTATGGAAACGCTCCACAACTTGTACAAAGGCTTGTTCGCGAAAGGTCCGTCCCGCGTCAACCCCTTCGTCGTACCGAAGATGATCGCCAACATGGCATCGGGCCAGGTATCCATCTTCTTCGGCCTCCAGGGCCATTGTGCCAGCGTCGTCACGGCTTGTGCTACAGGCACGAACTCCATCGGCGCTGCTTACCGCATGATCCAGCGCGGCGAACTCGACGCCGCTGTTGCCGGTGGTACCGAAGCCGCTGTATCTCCCGGTGCCGTAGCTGGCTTTGCCGCTATGAAAGCTTTGAGCACGCGCAACGATGACCCGGCTCATGCATCGCGCCCCTTCGATAAAGACCGCGATGGTTTCGTCATGGGTGAAGGCGCCGGCGTCGTCTTCCTGGAAGAACTGGAACACGCTAAGAAACGCGGCGCTCACATTTACTGTGAAATCGGCGGTTATGGCAGCAATGCCGACGCTTATCACATCACGGCTCCGGCTCCGGAAGGCATCCAGCAGTCCAAATGCATGGCTCTGGCCGTCAAAGATGCCGGCCTCCAGCCGGAAGACGTCGATTACGTCAATGCTCACGGTACGTCGACGCACCTCAATGACCTCAACGAATCGAAGGCCATTACCCGCGTCTTCGGCGACCATGCCAAAGACATGCTCATCAGCTCGACGAAATCCATGACCGGCCATCTCCTCGGCGCTGCCGGCGCTGTCGAAGCCATTGCCTGTGCCATGACCATCGAAACTGGCAAGGTCCATCCGACGATCAACCTCGTCGAACCGGAAGACGAATTGAAAGAACTGGGCCTCAATTATGTACCCAATAAAGCCGTAGAAGCTGACATCAACGTCGCCATTTCCAACTCCTTCGGTTTCGGCGGCCATAATGCAACCCTGCTCTTCAAGAAGTACGCTGAATAATAAAGAAGACTGACTTGATGGATACCGAACGAAAACAACAGTTAGAACAATTCATACAGGTCCTGGGCCTCAAGGAATTCCACAATCTCCTCATTTTGGATCAGGCCCTGACCCATTCATCCTATGCCAATGAAAACAAGGCCAGCCACGGCTATTACAACGAACGCCTGGAATTTTTGGGCGATGCCATCCTGGACTTGGTCGTAGGTGAATATCTATTTCTTCATTATCCCAACATGCCCGAAGGGGAACTGTCCAAGGCCCGGGCCAGTGTCGTCAGCGAAACGCCGCTGGCTTCGGTCTGTGCCAAGTTCCACATGGGGGACTATATCCTCTTGGGCAAGGGGGAACTGGCTACGGGAGGACGCACGCGGCCGAGCATCATGGCCGACGCCTTTGAAGCCGTCGTCGGTGCGATTTATATTGACAGTTCCTATGAAGAAGCCCGTAAATTCATCCTTCACCAGCTCAAGGGCTACCTGGACCTGGTCAAGAGCGGCCATTATGAAAAAGACTATAAGACCCTCTTCCAGGAATACGTCCAGCAAAAGGGCCCGCAGCACATCGAATACGAACTGTGCCGCAGCGAAGGACCGGACCACGACAAGACCTTCTACATGGAAGTCAAAGTCAACGGCAAAGTCCTGGGCGAAGGATCGGGAAAAACAAAAAAAGACGCCGAACAACATGCAGCCCATACAGCGCTCATGGATTTGAAAGGCGAAGGTTTTTGAGCAGTTAGCCGTTAGCCGTTAGCCGTTAGTAGTTAGTGTCTGGTTTGGCTAACCCCTAACCCCTAGCCACTAACACCTTGAAAGGCTTGTCGTCATACGACAAGCCTTTTTTCATTCCACGGGAGGCATCATGCAAACGTCTATCATCCCTATTTTCATTCCCCATATCGGCTGTCCCCACCGCTGTGTCTTCTGTAATCAGTGGCAGATTACGGGACATCAGGGCCTGCCGTCGCCCGATGAGGTGCGCCGTCTCATTGCGTCCTATACGGCGTCGGCCCGGACGCCGCGCCACTGGGAAGTGGCTTTCTACGGCGGCAGTTTCACGGCCATGCCCGGGGAGGTACAGGAAGGCCTTCTGCAGCCGGCTTACGAAGCCTTGGAGGCCGGTACGATTGCCGCCATCCGCTGTTCGACCCGGCCGGACTGCATTACGCCGGAGATATTGCAGCGCCTGCAGCATTATGGAATGACCTGCGTCGAACTGGGCGTCCAGTCCATGGACGATGCCGTCCTCGAGCAGGCCCGGCGGGGCCATACGGCAGGGGATGTCGTGGCGGCGACGGCTCTCCTGCGGCAGTACGGCTTCACCGTCGGCCACCAGCTCATGCCCGGCCTGCCCGGCGAAGACTGGCCCAGCCTGGTCCGGACCACGGCGGCTATCTGCCGGCTCCAGCCGGACCTGGCCCGCATCTATCCCGTCGCCGTCCTCACCGGGACGGACCTGGCCGACAGCTGGCGGGCCGGCCGCTACCAGCCCTTGACCATCCATGAAGGCGTCGTCCGGGCGGCCTACATGAAGCAGCACTTCCTGGAACAGGGCATAAATTGCATCCGGACGGGCCTGCAAGCCACGGAAGACCTCGACGACGACACGCAGGTCCTGGCCGGGGCCTACACGCCGGCTATGGGCGAATTAGTCGATACTCGCCGCTATGGTCGGCAGCTCCTGTCCTTCCTCCGCAGCCTGCCCGATGAACCGGCAATCACCATCGGCTATAACCGGCGCGATACGTCCCGCGTCCGGGGCTATCGCAACGTTACCGTCAAGACGGCCCGCTGGAGTCTGCCTCAGCACCTGACCTGGCATCAGGATGAGGTACCTCTTGGTCATATCCGTGTCTGCCAGGGCCGGACTGTGTATGACCTCGATGTGAATAGCAAAACCGGGCCTACTATGATATAATAAGATGGTACGCATGATTTTCGCATCCAACCTTTGAAGATAAATACAACATTGGAGGAAATAGAATGGCAAGAGTAAAAATCACAGAAACGGTCCTTCGCGACGGCCACCAGTCCATTGCGGCCACGCGTATGCGCCTGCGCCAGATGCTGCCGGTCCTGGAAGCGATGGATGAAGTCGGCTATAATGCCCTGGAATGTTGGGGCGGCGCTACCTTTGATACGTGTATGCGCTTCCTCGACGAAGACCCGTGGGAACGCCTGCGGACCATCAAGAAGCACGTTAAGAAGACGCCCTTGCAGATGTTGTTCCGCGGCCAGAATATCTTAGGCTACCGCCATTATGCCGACGACGTCGTCTACGAATTCGTCAACCGCGCCGTCGATAACGGTATCGACATCATCCGCGTCTTCGACGCCCTCAACGACCCGCGCAACCTGGAATCGTCCATCAAGGCGGCGAAAGACACGAAGTCCGTCCACGTCCAGGGCGCCCTGGTCTATACCATCAGCCCTATCCATACGATGGAATCGTTCACCAAGGTCGCCAAGGAACTGCAGGACATGGGCGTCGACTCCATCTGCATCAAGGATATGTCCGGCCTGCTGTCACCGTATGACGCATACAACCTGATCCGCATGCTCAAGAAGCACTTGTCCGTGCCTATTGAACTGCACACGCACTGTACGTGCGGCCTCGGTGAAATGACCTATATGAAGGCCATCGAAGCCGGTGTTGACATCATCGACACGGCCTTGTCGCCATTCGGCGAAATCACCAGCCAGCCGGCGACGGAATCGATGGTCATGGCTCTGCAGCACAGCATCTATGATACGGACATTGACGTCGACCGCCTGTGGCCCATCGTCGACCACTTCAAGCATGTCCGCAAAGAACTGGAAGACGAATTCAAATTGACCATGCCCAGCCAGATCAACCCGGCTGTCCGCAAATATCAGATTCCCGGCGGCATGCTGACCAATCTCTATAACCAGCTAAAGGCCCAGGGCGCCGAAGACCGCTTCGACGAAGTCCTGGCCGAAATGCCCAACGTCCGCCGCGACCTCGGCTATCCGCCGCTGGTTACGCCGACCAGCCAGATCACCGGCTCGGCAGCAGCCCTCAACGTCCTCTATGGCCGCTATAAGATCGTCACCAACGAAGTCCGCGACATCGTCCGCGGGAAATACGGCCGCGTCCCCGGCAAGATCGATGAAAAGTTCCGCAAAATGTGCATCGGCGACGAACCGGTCATCACCCACCGCCCGGCCGACGACTTGGAACCGGAACTGGAAAAATCGAAGAAAGCCCTGGCTGACGAAGGATTCCCCGATGCCAGTCCGGAAGACGTTTTGAGCTATACCCTGTTCCCAGAAGTAGCCCTACCGTTTTTCCGTAAAAGAGATAACAAATAGACTATTGACAAGTCCTGTCGAATCAGTTAAAATAGAAAAGTCGACGGGACGTGGCGCAGCTTGGTAGCGCGCTTCCTTGGGGTGGAAGAGGTCGCGAGTTCAAATCTCGCCGTTCCGACCAAGACAAAAAAAGGGTTTGTCGTTATGCGACAAACCCTTTTTGTTGTTAGTAGCTAGCAGTTAGTTGTTAGCGGATGGCTTTAAATTTAAGGGCTTTTTCTGCAAACGACAAACTCTGTGCTACAAACTGTAGAGTAAAAGGGACTGCGCATGATGATATAATCTTCGTGCGACAGCCCCTTTTTTGTCATTGTAGGGGCTCGCACGTGGGGAGCCCGTTCCGGAATTTGGATGATTCTTCTGACCGACTAGTTGGGAAAAATCACACATATCCTGAAGCGGGCCGCCCTTTGGGACGGCCCCTACGAAATGCTAACCACTAACCACGAGCCACTAACCACTTCTCACGGTTGCTTTTTCGGCCATTTCTGATAGAATGATGATAAATAGTATAGTATATATCCGTTTGTCATCCGCTTATTTTCTGTCAGAGGAGGTTTTCATCATGGGTTACATTTTGAAGAAAGACCAGCAGGACCTGGTCAATTTGGCTAAAGATTTTGCTGAAAAGAAAGTCGCTCCTTTTGTTCATGAATTGGATCAGGCTAAGGAACCGGGCCAGAAGTTACTGGACATCTATCAGGAAGCCGTCGACATGGGCTTCTGCGGCCTGGAAATCCCAGAAGAATACGGCGGCCTGGGCCAGGACTACTACACCGTTGCTGCTGTCTATGAAGAACTGGCAAAAGTCGACGCCGGCGTTGCTACAGCTATTGCCGCTTCCGGCCTGGGCCTGAAACCGGTGCTCCAGCACGGCACGGATGCCCAGAAGAAGCTCTATGCCGAATACCTGACCGGTGAAAAGGGCAGCGGTTTCTGCGCTTTCTGCCTGACCGAAGCTAATGCCGGCTCCGATGCGGCAGCCGGGACGACAGTCGCTGTCAAGCAGGGCGATGAATACGTATTGAACGGCACGAAATGCTTCATCACCAACGGCGGCGTCGCTTCGGTCTACACGGTTTTTGCCATTACTGACAAGACAAAGGGCGTCAAAGGCATTTCGGCTTTCATCGTCGAACGGGACCGCCCAGGCGTTTCTGTCGGCAAGGAAGAAGATAAGATGGGCATCCGCCTGTCCAATACGACAGAAGTCATTTTCCAGGACGTCCACATTCCGGCAGACCACCTCATCGGTGAAGAAGGGAAGGGCTTCATCTACGCCATGCAGACCCTGGACCTGGCCCGGCCTATGGTCGCATCCCTGGCCGTCGGCATTGCCCAGCGGGCTATTGACGAATCGGTCAAATACGCCAAACAGCGCGTCACCTTCGGCAAACCGATCATCAAGCACGAAGTCATCGCCTTTAAACTGGCTGACATGGACATGAAGACCGAAGTCGCCCGTGCGGCGATCATCAACTTCCTCAACACCTACTATGCCGTACCGAAACGGAACTACACCCGCGAAGCTGCCATTGCCAAATGCTTTGCCGGTGACATGGCCGTCCAGGTCGCATTGGAAGCTGTTCAGATCCTTGGCGGCTTCGGTTACAGCCGGGAATATCCGGTAGAAAAACTCGTCCGCGATGCCAAGATCATGCAGATTTACGAAGGCACCAACGAAGTCCAGCGCATGGTCATTGCCGGCTTCGTGGCGAATAAATAACACTCATCAATGAAGGGGGAACCAATTCATGAGGGATTTGAACATTATACGTTCTAAAAAAGGTTTTATCAGTGATATGGACGGTGTTATCTACCAAGGCAGCACCTTGATTCCGGGGGTAAAGGATTTTGTGAACTGGCTCCAGAAAGAAAAGAAGCAGTTTCTGTTCCTTACCAATTCTAGTGAACGGACCCCGCTGGAACTTCGCAAAAAGCTTCAGTCTATGGGACTGGATGTCGAGGAAAGTCATTTTTATACGAGCGCCCTGGCGACGGCTCATTTCCTGAAAACCCAGGCTCCAGGCTGTTCGGCTTACATCATCGGGGCCCATGGCCTGATCAATGCTCTGTATGAAGTTGGTATTCCTTTCAATGATGTCAATCCGGAATACGTAGTCGTCGGCGAAACGACAGGCTATAATTATGAAATGATCATCAAGGCAACCGAGCTGATCAACAAAGGGGCCAAGCTTATTGGCACCAATGGCGATATGACCAGTCCTAGTGACCGGGGCGTTATCCCAGCCTGCCGGGCCTTGATTGCACCGATTGAACTGGCTACGGGGAAGAAAGCTTACTTCAATAGTTTGTAGTACGGAGTTTATAGTTTGTAGAAGATGGTTTTAAATTTAAAAGCCTTCACTAAAAACTACAAACTGAAAACTTAAAGCTCAAAAAGAGGCTGTCTTAATGCGACAGCCTCTTTTTGGCATACCCGCATATCTGCCAGGCAATATTTCCGATGATAATACCCAGGACGGCACCGGTCAGGACGTCGCTGGGGAAATGCATGAACAGGTACATACGGGAAAAGGCGACGACACAGGCCAGGCCGTAGGCCGCTATGCCCAGGCGCCGGCAGGACCGGAATAAGACCGTGGCCCCGGCAAAGAAGAAGAACGAATGGCCTGACGGAAAAGAGTAGCTGATCGGGTACTTCAGCGTATCCAGCGTCGGCGCACCGGGAATGACCAGATATGGCCGGATACGCATGACGAAGTGCTTGATGGCCACATCGCCGACGAGGATGGCCAGGATGACGGCGACGATGATGGTAAGCGTGACCCAGCGGCTCCGCCGTTTCCAAAGGCCGGCGGCCGCCAGGATGGCCCAGAGCCAAAGCGTATTGATCACCGCCGTGAAGTAAGTGATGAAAGCATCCATGTGCGGCCCGGCCAGGCGATGCAGCCCAAAGAGGATGTGAATATCCGTCGTCGTAATCCATTCCATAGTAAGACTCCTTTCGTAGAAACAAAAGCCAGTATATCATGAATTTTATAATTAGAAAAATATATATATCATAGATTATCCATATGTAAAAAATATATCTATAAAATCGTTGTAAAACAAAACAGAAAGTATTGAGAAAGCCATATGTCGGGAATATAATAATAGATATGAAGAAAATTCATGATATTGAGGTGATTACATTGGAACAGGAAATATATACATCGACGAACGAACTCTACGACGTCCTCTGCCAGCTCCGGCGCGACGTCCTTTCCCGGGGCGACGCCTTATTCCAGCACTGGCTGCCGCAGATACAGCGGACGCGCTTCGTCTATAGCGCCTGGAATATGGCCTTTTACTTAGCTTTGCGCTGCCATGACCTGCGGAAAATCCAGCGCTCCCTTCTGCCATTGGGCCTGTCCTCCCTGGGACGCGGCGAAGCCCGGGCGATTACCAATCTGGATGCCGTCATGGCCTCCCTAGGCCGGATTTGCCATGAACCGGCGGACAAACTCATCCCTTATCCCCAGACGAAGCGCTTCTTCTACGGCGATACGCTCCTGGCCTATAACACAGGGCGGATTTTTGGCACGGCCAAGACGGGGACGCGTATCATGGTGACCCTGCCGACAGAAGCCGCCGAAGATGGCGGGGCCCTGATCCGCAACCTCGTCGCTGCCGGCATGGACTGCGCCCGCATCAACTGCGCCCACGATTCCCACGAAGTCTGGGATGCCATGATTTCCTATATCCGCCAGGCTGAAGCCGAAACGGGGCATCACTGCAAAGTCTACATGGACCTGGCCGGTCCGAAAGTCCGCATTGCCTCAGTCTTGCTGCGCTATGGCGAAGCCAAGGTCCTGCCGGGGGAACAAGTCTTCCTCGTATCCGGCGCCATATCGTCGTATCCCTCAGATTATACAGGAAATATCGTCTTGTCGTGCAGCATCCCGGAAGTCTTTGAAAACCTTTAGAGCGGCCAGCCCGTCCTCATCGACGATGGGAAAATCCGGGCCGTCGTCGAAAGCCTGACCGAAAAGGGGGCCTACCTGAAGATTACCTACACCAAGCCGAAAGGCGGGAAAATCAAGAACCAGAAGAGCCTGAACTTCCCGCAGACGCCGATGAACCTGTCGCCTTTGACGGAAAAGGACAAAGAAGACCTGGGCTTCGTCGTTCAACATGCCGATGCCATCGGCTATTCCTTCGTGAAGTCCGCAGCCGACGTGGCCCTCTTGCAGAAAGAATTGAAGAAACGCTGCGGCAAATCGTTCCATCACCTGGCCCTGGTCGCCAAAATCGAAAATAAAGAAGCCGTAGACCACTTGCCGGACATCATCATCCAGGCCGCATCCCGTCAGCCCCTGGGCATCATGATCGCCCGCGGTGACCTGGCCGTCGAAGTCGGATATCGGCGCCTGGCTGAGGTCCAGGAAGAAATCATGTGGGTCTGCGAAGCGGCGCACATCCCCGTCATCTGGGCCACGCAGGTCCTGGAAAACCTGGTCAAGACAGGCCTGCCGTCACGGGCGGAAATCACTGACGCCGCCATGGGCGAACGGGCGGAATGTGTCATGCTCAATAAAGGCCCGTACATCGTCGAAGCCGTCACCGTCCTGACCAACATCCTCCAGCGCATGGAACAGCACCAATACAAAAAAACATCCCAGCTGCGGGCCCTTCATATTGCCGAACACGTCTTTGAAGAACTGTGAGGTGTTGTAAATACAACAGTTTTCCGCTCTTTTCTATGATATAGTAAAGCCAGAGAGAAAAGGGATGCTCATCTATGTGAAAGGAGCGTGGAAACTATGAAAGCACTGGTATTGTATTCCTCACAGACAGGTAGAGTCAAAAAATTAGCCGAAGCCATCCGTTCGGTCCTGCCGAAAGATACGGACTTCCTGCCCATGGAACAAGCCCCGGAAAACTTTGACGATTACGATATCGTCTTTGCCGGCGTCTGGTTCCTGAACCTGAAATTAGATAACGTCTCCCAAGCCGTCCTGCCGCGGCTCAAAGCCGGAAAAGTCGCCCTCTTTGCCATCATGCACCGCGACCTCTTCTCCGACGACATCTCGAAGAACCTGCGCAGCGCCGTCGAACTCCTGCCTAGCGGCGTATGGGTCGTCGGGACCCACGTCAATTACGTGGCCGAAGCCATGGCTAAGACTCCTTTGGGAGAAAACGAATTGATCGACGTAGAATCGGTCAAAGACTTTGCCGAAAACACCTATTACCGCACCCAAACAGATAAGGTTGCCTGATTCGTTTACCAGAATCCCACTCCGGTAACATAGTCAGATGCAAAGGGACCGTCGCATAGCACTTTTGCTGCCATGCGCGGTCCCTTTTCCTTAAAGAAACCTTGACAACAATCCATAACCCATGCTATAATAATTTTCGTACCAAACACATGGGGGTATAGCTCAGCTGGGAGAGCGCTTGCATGGCATGCAAGAGGTCAGGAGTTCGATCCTCCTTATCTCCACCATAAAGAATACGATAACCACGCGGTTTATAAGCCGCGTGGTTATTTTTATTTCTTGGAAAATTAAATAAGGTTAGCAATAAGGTTAGCAATTGAAAAAAAACGACAGTAATCCCAAAAGGAAACTGTCGTTTTTTTTATTCATTTTTTTTAAATATCAAAAATAGGAATTTGTTGTTCAAGGGGTTTTTCTTTTTCATTTCCCCATAATCTATCCAAACAATAATAACAATATAAAATGGGTGAATGTTTTAAAAGTTCCCTTTTCCCCATAGGCGTTTGAGAGAAAAGAGGACGCATAAGAGGATCATTTTTTGTTGAAGAATCTTTCACAAGAATATTGGGAAGATACTGAAGATAATCCAGTGTATCGGGATTTGTCTTTATCAAATATGAGAGTAAATGTGCTAAATAAATGATATTAGCACGTAAAGGCAAAGAATATGTTTGTCGACGGCTATTCAAATCAGTATAGTCTTTTGGAATGCTTACCACCTGCTTATACGGTACAATTTCGAGTGCATATCCATCAGGCATTTGAGTTATAAGTGGAAATAGGTCCCGTTCTTCTGATTCAATAAGTTCTTCTTGGTAGGGTTTATCTATACGGCCAACTAACCAGTCTAAGTCAACAGCAAAGACTTTCGCTACATTGATTAAAGTTTGAAAAGAAGGTGGATTTTTTGCATTTTCTAATTTGCTAAATGAACCTTTACTATTCATTCCAATGAGCTTAGACATTAACTCACCATTTAGATTATGCGCTATACGCAACTTCTTTAAATTTTTGGCAAAAAGGGTAATATCTGTATAATTCATCTTGACAGTTCTCCATGGAAAACCTATAATATAAGTGTAAAAAGTTTCTTATAGAAAACTAAGTATAATATTATAATTTTCATAATATTATACCATAAAAGAAGAAAGGAGAATATGGATATGACTAATTTAAAAGCGACTAAACGTTTATTTTACACGGTAGATGAGTTGTACCACCTTCTGTCGGGATGTGTAAGTAAACAAAGTATTTACTATCAGATTAAGATTGGCAGAATTCCAGCAAAAAGATTCGGCGAAAAGCCGCTTATCCCTGCTGATTATGTCGAGGATTTCTTATACGGTCCCATCAAGGTGAGCCAAAATGGCTAAGCGGGCAAATGGGACCGGCAGTATAATCCATGACAAACGTAGAAATCGTTGGGTGTATCAATATCAACAGCTCGATATACATGGTCAAAAACATCGTCGAGCCATCGTGGCCAAGACGAGAGCGGCACTGGAGCAACGCATCGCCAAACTGGACATCACTGTCGCCCCGGATATCACGCTGAGAGAATGGATTCAAAAATGGCTGGCTGTATACGTCGATAACGTTGTGAAGGACAATACTATCGATTACTATCGTCGGATGCTGGCTTATGTGCCGGTCGAAATGCAAAAAAGGCCGCTGGCGAAGCTGACTCCGCTGATGTGTCAGTCGATGCTCATGGACTTACTCGAGCATGGCCGACAGAATGGCGGACCTTTATCAACAAGCACTGTCCGCAGTATCCGTAGCACGCTGATTACTTGCCTTGATTCGGCTAGAGATGCCGGTCTCATAAAAAACAATCCGGCCAAGGCAACAAAGCCGCCCAGGCTAATCCGTAAGGAAAAGGTATTTCTCTCTCCTGCGCAAGCACAAAGGCTGCTGGCTGTGGCCGAGAAAGGAAGCTACTACGTTGACAAGACGACCGCAGATCCTGGTCAACTCTATCTTTTGCGATGCTATGCAGTTCTCATTCGCTTAGCTCTGGTTACGGGCATGCGCCGAGGCGAACTGCTTGGTCTCACTTGGCCCTGCGTGGGTACCGATACAATTAGCATTCGCTACCAAGAGCAATACAGCCCGAAGAAGGGCTATTACTTGGGCACGCCAAAGACCCAGACATCGATACGTACCATTCGTCTGGATTGCACGACCCTAAAAGTGCTCAATGACTGGCGTTACTACCAGCAAGCGTATGCCGAACAATTAGGGAACCAGTTCCAGAACCCACACCAGCTCGTCCTGACCAATGCTTTTGGCGCCTTTGTCCATCCCGACAATTTCCGCTGCCGCCATTGGGCAGCCATGTGTAAGGCCGCAGACTTGCCTAAGGGCTGTACCCTTCATTCCCTGCGCCACACGGCAGCGACGTTGATGCTCCAAGCTGGCGTCGATATCAAGACCTGTGCCCAGCGCTTAGGTCATGCCAATGCGACGATGCTGCTCAAGGTTTATGCTCATGTCCTCAGTGAAAATGACGCAAAAGCCGCAGATACACTAGCCGGGCTAATAACCGATTCCGGCAACAAAAAATCGGACTGTGCTGCAACACAATCCGATAAGTGGAATAACGATTAATCTCCCTTGTCATTATGGATATATATCGTTATCCACATCTTATCATAGATTTCACGCAATATCAATGAAAGGTTGTGGATAGTTATGGAAGACCCTATCACAAAAATGAGCGAAATACCGTCGGAATACTCGATGATGCCTCGCAATCGGAAAGATCAGAAACTCCTCAAAACAATGAAGTACCTAAATGAGCTGGATTTGCCAACGGCTGTCCAGTCTCCCTCTCCCGAAACGCTTGCCATCTTGCGCGAAGCGCCTTTGTCCGATGCCGGTAATGCCGAACGATTTTTGGCTTTGTATCATGACCAGTACCTGTATGCTGGCCGTGACTGGTATCAATGGACTGGGGCCTATTGGACACAAATCGAGGCAATGCTACTGTATGAGCCCATCACCTGCACTGTGCGCTATTCTCGTGGTCTGTACGAGATGCAGGGGCGAGACGACAAAGAAATAAGGCAAACCATTCATTCATTGCTCGTAGCCGAAAACCAGCCCAGACTACAAGCCGTTAGCCGACTGGCAGCGCCTAAAGTGTATGTCCCCATTGACGTACTCGATCAAAATCCATGGTTGTTGGCCACCCCTAACGGGACTATCAATCTTCGGGATGGCTCCTTGCATGAGCCCGACCCCCAAGACCGTATTACGCACGTTAGTGAAGCTAGTTATGATGCAAATGCTGATGATGGCCTTTGGTCGAGTTTCTTGAAAGATGTTTTCCCGGATAAAGACATCCGTCATTGGATTCAAAAATTTTTTGGCTATGCCGCTACAGGTCTAACCAGTGAACACAAATTTTTGATTTTGCTTGGCGAGGGCCGCAACGGGAAAAGTACCTTCATCAATGCTATCGCTGCGGCACTAGGAAGCTATTGTTCTACCATGGATCCGGCTGTATTGTTGGACACACGGGCCGATACTGATGGTTCCAAGCCGACGCCATACTTGGCCAAATTGCGCGGGATTCGTTTGGCCGTTGCCAGTGAAACCAGAAAAGGACGGGTCTTTAACGATGCCCTTATCAAAAACATCACCTCCGATGATCGTATTACAGCCCGTACCCTGCATCGTGACCCCATTGAGTTTTGGCCGACCCACACATTAGTACTTATGACAAATTACGCTCCTGAGGTAACTGATACGGAAGATAAAGGGATGAGGGCCCGTATGGTCATCGTCCCGTGTGACTCTGTGCCCCAAAAAATAGACCGGGACTTGCCGGAAAAACTGAGGCAACCTGAGACGCAGTCGGCGATCCTTAACTGGTTAATTCAAGGGTGCAAGGACTACCAGGCTGAGGGGCTTGAGCCACTTCCTGCTGCGATATCACAAGCTTTAGATCGATATTACGGTATGAATGATCTTCTATCTCAATTTATTGAGGAAAAATGTGTTGTACAAACTGGGAAATCTGTGTTGGCTACTGATTTCATTGACTTTTACAACGATTGGCGCAGTGCAAATGGTTGTTTTGAAATAAAAAGGAAAACCATAATCGAAAGCATGCAACGAAAGGGGTATGGCTACAGCCGCAAACACCTAGGGTGGTCTTTCCAAGGCATTGGTTTGGAATATCAAGCCAATGCCGAATAATGTCGCCGAAAGGATGAGATTATCACCATATCTATGAAAATGTCACCGCTTTGTCACGCCATTTTTGGCTTAGCCATCAGGAGTTTTCCCATAGGCGTGACAATCGTGACATTCTACTGGTGATTACTTCTATAGAAGATTATAAAAGATTATATATATTGAATATTATCGAAGAAAAAAGTCACAGATGTCACGGACAGCGGGATAATGGCATATTGAAGCCGTTTGCGGTAGTCTGCGGTATGTCACAAGAAGTGACCATGTGACTTTTTTGATAAGATAGATGTCAATGTACTGAAAGTGAGTGATTATTAATGCCAACTAAACGTCGGGGCCGTAAACCCCAAAATATATCCGAAGATGCTAAACGCCGTCCCTGTACGATCCGAGCTTCCAAAGCTGAATACGAAGTAATCAAGGTATTCGTTAAGTTTCTCCGCAAGGATATGGAAAAATGTTGTATTTTTCTGGGGATACCGCAGGCTGCAAATGCCGTATGCCCACCATCTCCACCTGCCCCTGAGCCTTGTACAGCACAAGAGAGTGCTGATGTTAGCTCGACACTGACACTGGAACAGCAAGACGCCTTCGCCGCCATGGCAGATGGGCATAATGTTTTTTTGAGTGGCGGTGCTGGAACCGGGAAAACCTACGTTTTGGAGCACTTTATTCGGTATGCCCAGAACGAAGGAAAAACTGTATTACGGATGGCACCAACGGGCATTGCGGCGCGTATCATCAAGGGAACAACTATCCATCGAGCCATCCATGCCCCTACTACCGTCATCGGTCCGGATAATTTTCAGCTTGCCAGCTATGCTCATCAAATGGGCAAGAAAGTGTACGAAGTAATCGCCCGAACCGATATCCTTATTGTCGATGAAATATCCATGTGTCGAAGCGACCTCTTTGCCTACCTGGCAAAAATCATCTTGGCCGAAGATCAGCTCCATGTTCCCTTCCGCTTTGATGCCAAAGAGGAAGATACACAAAAAGATAAGGAACTCACCCCAATAAGGCACCATATACAGCTTATACTTTGTGGTGACTTCGCTCAGTTACCGCCTATCATCGGTAAAGACAGTCGAGAAGTCTGGCGACGTTGCTATCCCGAAAATGAGGCTGGCTGGCCTTTTCTGACAGCGCAATGGGATGCGCTCCAGCTAAAAATATTCGACCTAAAAAAGGTAATACGTCAAGCAGACCCTGCCTTTGCAGAAGCCTTGAACCTCATCCGGCGCGGCAATCCAGCCGGCATCCAGTATATCAATCAAAACAGCGCTAAAATGCCGCAACCAAACTGTATGACAGTCTGCACCCGGAACGGTGAAGTTGACCGAATCAACAAGGAACACTATTCGCAGCTCGACACGCAGTACCAAAAGACGTATCGCTTGGAAGAAGAAGGGGATGTCACTGACGACGACAAGCGGAATATCCCAGGTCGTTTAAAACTTACGCCGGGGGCTCGTATTCTGTTCCTAGCGAACGATACCGAAGAGAATCCGCCCCGATATGCCAACGGGTCTTTCGGCACAGTAACGGCCACAAAAATGGACTCTGTCATGGTCGAATTGGACAGCGGCAGCTCCGAAATAGAGGTAAAACACAAAGTCTGGCAAGTAACCCGGCCCGTCTTGATTGAGGATGAGGATACCGGCGAAAAAAAGGTAGAAGAAAAAGTGGTTGGGAAGTTCTCTCAAATCCCTGTAACACTTGGCTGGGCCATCACCATCCACAAGAGTCAAGGCCAATCGTATGACGCCATGAACGTCGATCCGGCGAATATATTCGCGCCCGGCCAGTTGTACGTTGCTTTGTCACGCTGTAAAGATGTGCACAAATTGCACTTATCTCGTCCCCTCGTTCCATCCGATGTAATAACGTCCGATGCCGTAAAGCGCTTTTACGGCTGGACCGAACAAGGTGTTGATTCGCAAAAGGAAGGAGAATAAATGTATGACACCGACCCAGAAAGACTTTCTCACGATTTTCCATTCGCTGTGCCGACTACATGGCGTAATACGTCTTCACCGTTCCATTTGCGATTGGAATGATAGAGAAATACTTTCAATTAAAATGGTGACGTCGAATCACTGGATTGTCACCTATGCGTCCGGATCGTATTACCATTATGATCTCCGGGACGCTACGTGGTACTGATCCTCTGCCCCACGCCGATAACGCATCGACGTTTTACCTATCTCCCGGCCTGCTCCATGGTCATCGGTCGTCGGCAGTCCGGGGATTATCGTGTATTTTTTCTGATGGCGTGGGGGGCATCTTTGGCAAGTTCCCTATTTGGCCAGCCACCGGCTGGTCAAACAGAACTTGCGAGGGGCGCTGCCCCTTCGAACCCCGGCCCCAAATACAAAATAAGGAGGTTTTCCCAATGGCTAAAGGTAAGCGGACCCGGCCTTATGGCCTGTCCATCCGCATGACTGCCGAGGAAAGAAAGGCAGTCCAAAAACGCATCAAGGAATCGGGAAGGTCGCAAAGAGATTTCGTTTTTCACGCTCTTTTGTCGATACCTATTATCAATAATTATGGACTGCAATCTCTGCTTCCGGAAATACGGCGCATTGGCAATAACTTGAATCAGATGGCACGCAGCTGCAACCAGGGAAAGCATCCGACATACGCAGAAGTCGTCGCCATGCGAAAGGAGTTGAATCAGTTGTGGCAATCATTAAGGCAGCTCAATCAGGAGCATCTTTGAAGCGGATCGTTAATTACGTAACACAGTCAAAGAAGACGGAAGATCGTTTAATAGCCGGCATTGATTGCGACCCACAAAATGCTTACGATGACATGATGCTGACCAAAGAGCTGTTCCATAAAACGAACGGCCGTCAGTACAAGCATTTTATCTATTCGTTCCCGCCAGGGGAAGCCATTACGCCAGAGCAGGTGCTGGAAAACGCGAAGCGTCTCGTGACGGAAACGCCGGCACTGCAAGGCTATCAAGCCCTCATCGCTGTGCACCAGGACCGGAAGCACATTCACGCCCATATCGTCGTCAACTCCGTTCACGCTGAAACAGGGTATAAGCTGCAATGGTCCAAGCAGGACCTGGCGGATCTGAAAGAACGCTGTAATACCCTATCGCAGGCCCAGGGACTCTCAGTGCCCGAAAAAGGGCCGGATATTACCGCTTGGAATATGTCTAAGCAGCAAGCCTTGTCAAAGGCCTTAGCAGGCCAATATCAGAGTTATTACCTCAGGATGGCCGATGCCATCTCAGCATGTCAAAGCCAATCCGTAAGCCGGGCAGACTTCGTCCAGCTGATAGATGAAAAGGGAATCCAGGTCCATTGGACAGACAAGCGGAAGCACATTACTTTTGTTGACGCCGAAGGGCATAAGGTACGAGATAGTAATTTTGAAAAGACTTTGAAAATCCCCTGCTCCAAAGACTCTTTGGAAGCCCATTTCGCTGAAAACGCGAAGAATGTCCAAGCCTTGAAGAAGTTGCAAGACGAAGCAGCTAAAACTGAAAAGCCGTCGCTCTGGAAATCGCTTACGCAATCCATTACGCAGACCGTTTCTGCCTGGCGAAAACAGCACCAAGAAGCGACAACCCAGGAAGCCCTACAGATTGCTGCTCAAACTTTGATTATGACCGAAAAGGAGGTATCCCCAAATGAAATACCAGCCACCATCCGCACAAACGGAAGAATCAGCCCGTCAACGCTTGATTGCGGAACTCCAGAACAAGGTAGAAAGACAAACAGCCGAGATTCGGGAACTGAAGAAAGAGAAGGCACAACTTTGTCAGGAGATAGACGACCAGAATCACGACATGCAAATCATCAGCGAAAGCACTATCTCTCTTCGACGAGAAATAACGCAAGGAAAAGCCGAGACCAAGGTATGGAAAGATAGATATGACCGGAGTCGTCAAGGTAAAGGATTTTCCATGCGCTGGAGCCTAATCCTGATAGGCTTGCTGCTTTACAGTCTTTGGATGACGGTCTATTTCATCCCCACTACCCAGACCTTCCAATCTATACGGTCATTCATGAAATCCATGACGCTCACTGATTATGTATTGGCTGGCGTAATGCTACTTCTGGGAGTTTTATTACTGTATTACTTTATAGGTAAGATTCATAAATTTTTTTATGGCTATTGACTACGAAAGGTGGTTTTAAAAATATGAAATTGAGCAAACTTTGGGAAGAAGCCCTTTGGGAAGAAGCCTATCCAACGGGAAAAAAATCATATTGGGTAAAATTGAATGCGAATTCGCAGCAAAAAGATGAAATCTATGTCTCGGATACGGTATTGAAAGCTATAGACGCAGGACTATTCGCTGAGGATTTTGTTGCGAACTCTTTAAATCGGTATTCGCGCAAAGATATGGGCATAGCGAGTAAAACCTATAAAAAAGAGGACATGCAAGAACTTTGCGAGTTCCTAAAAAATACAAAAGAAACAACAGGTGCAAAAAAAGTCGGGTGCTATTTAGCTCCGCATTCGGGGAAAAAACCAATAGACCTTTTCTCGGCATGCTTCGATTATGCATTGTGTATTTCACATATACCCGGCAGAAATAACATTCTATCTAATGAGCATCAGCCTCCTTGCTACTTGATGTGGACTTTGTTGGATATTTTGCACGGGGAAATTTTTCAATACGTAGTAGGATGGTATCCCTTTGGGAAAGATATTGTGCAAATAGATAACCGTGTAGTCGATGAAATATCCGACTTTGGATTATCCTCGCTCGTTAAAGTACATCAGCGTTCTTGTAAATGGGTCTATGGCAAACCCGCCGAAGCTTTTTTTGTCAAAGCAGATTGTGGGAATAATATATACGTTGTTTGTTATTCAAGTGGAAACTGGTGGTATTACACAACACCACGCTGGAACATAAGCCATGATAAGTCCTAACGAAAATGTGACCTAACCCAGGGTGCTTTTTCGCGCGTCATTCTAAACGGACCTGTGCCGCCGGCAAGGGTAAAATGTACAGCAAGCTGCCCCTGCCTCTGGCCCAGGTCCGTTTTTTCATTTTGCGCAAAAAGCAAACCATTGTGGTGTTAAACAAAGGAGTGGGTTCACATGACAACAACAACCAATACGTATACCAGACAGGACAATCCTACCTCTTCCTATTTTCATTTACCAATTCTTCTGCATCCAGACCAGGCAGCCATGGACCTGTTGCAACATACGCAGGATACATACCGGGATGCCTGCCTGGATATTGTGAAATTTTTTGAAGAAAGGAATATAGATATCGCCGTGTTCGAAAAACAATACTGGGAATACAGAAATAAGGGGGAAATCCATTCAGAAGAAGATAAGAGTATAAATCAGGTAAAAAGAATCAGTCACCAGATAAGCTACCGGCTGAACCAACGTTTTAAACTTCGTATAAAGTATGGCCAATACCCATTAGCTACCGTGATGTCAGCATATCGGCAAGCGAAGAACCAGCACAAGGAATTCAACCTTGAGCATTCTCGACACCTTTCTGTTCGGCTCATTCCAGGACGTTCGTACGATATCCATTTTCAGGCAGATAATGACGCGGATTCTTTTACCTGTGTACTCCGTATTGGCAAAAAGGTAACGGTGAAATTCTCATTGCCCACCGGCATTCCCTTACCGCCGAGTTCCTGGAAGTCAAAGATGGCTTTTCTTGAGTACAAACATGGTACGTGGATGATGAGAATCGCCTTTAGGAAGCCGGAAATAACATCTCTCAAACAAGTATCTCGCATTGTCGGGGTTGATAGAGGTATCATCAATATTGCCACTACGTATACACCAGGAAATGCCAAGCGGTATTCCAGAAAAGAATATTTGCTGGATTGCGGTTCTTCGTCACCCCAGGATAAAGGCGAGCAAGCGCTTGCCGCCAATATCAAAATCGCGCGAGAAATCGTAAGCCAGGAACCAGCGGGAACCGTTTTCGTTTTAGAAGACCTTACCTTTAAAGATGAAGAACGGCCCAGCAACTGGCCGTATAGGCATCTGGAAGACATGCTGACCTATTTTGCGGCATTGTCCGGCCAATGGATCTATACATGCTCTCCCCACGATACCAGCATAACTTGCCCCGTATGTGGTCATGTAGAAAGAGCCAATCGCTTGCAGAATGAACATCGCTTCGTCTGCCGGAACTGCGGCTATGGGGCCGATACCATCGTAGATGATGACGAAAACGCTGCCCGGAACATTTACGAGCGTGGGAAAGCCAATCTCGGAAAAGAATTCGGTAATACGTTAAGTACGTAATCAATTTCTGGAAGCAGGCTGCGGATTTTGCGGCCTGCTTTTACATATAATAATTCCAATGCCATGTTTGTTATTCATGATAGAGAATAAATATTCTAAAATATAATTAACGCGAAACTACACATACACATACACATGTGTATGTGTATAATAGTATAATGGCTAAATAACGCCATTTTACATAGATAAATTCATAGCTTAAAAAGAGGAGTCAAGGTCGTGCTAATAAAAATCCATTTGGTTTTATATGCATAATTTTATTGACAATAAAGCAAAAGTATCCTATAATAATACCTGTAATCGATGTACCGCAATGTACATCAATGGCACCACCTATTGGGTTCGTTTGTTTTTCCCTAAGCCGAGAAGGGCCGGCGTCGAAATCACCGGTACCACTCGGTAAAAGCCTGGCAAAAAATAAGTCCAGCAACTCACCGTGAGCGAGTTGAAATAAAAAAACGCCCCGTCAAAGGATAGGGTACATACCATAATTGGGTTCGTTTGCTTTTCCCTAAGCTGAGAAGGGCCGATGCCGAAATCACCGGTACCGCTCGGCAAAAGCCTGGCAAAAAATAAGTCCAGCAACTCACCCAATTTGTGCGAAGCTTGCCAGGGTACTCCACTCTGGTAACACTCTTAAATGAGGTTCGCAAAAACCAAAGACCGGAATAAGATGGGCGTTAGAGTTTTCCACCACCCCCTTGCAATCCGTGTATATGAGTGGGTTGAAATGTTTCCGTCTTCATCAAACTTAATTAAATAATCTACTTGCAATCCGTGTATATGAGTGGGTTGAAATATAATCTGGGTGCAAACCATAGGTAGCAAAGGAAATCTTGCAATCCGTGTATATGAGTGGGTTGAAATACGGCCGTAACAACGTCATCCCCACACGTGGGGCTTGCAATCCGTGTATGTGAATGGGTCGAGAGTTGAAATCCTGATCTGCTTTTATTTAGACAAAAGGTGCCAAAATAAGAAGAGAGCGAGTTTTCAGGCTTGCTCTCTTTTATTTTATATTGAGGAGGTGTTCTTATGATCTATATTACCGGAGACATTCATGCCAATCCGGAAAGGCTGGGTATGGATGCATTGGCCCAACGCGGGATTCATATGAATCCGGAAGATTATATCATCGTTTGCGGTGATTTCGGGATTCCCTGGGTTGGGGAATCGGATGAAACAGATCATAAGTGGCTGGAATGGCTGGCCCAGCTGCCGTATACGGTCCTGTTCGTCGACGGGAACCATGAGAACTTTGACCAGCTCTGCCGCTATCCGGTGAAAAGCTGGTCCGGCGGCCGGGTCCATGAACTGCGGCCTAATCTCTATCACCTGCTGCGCGGCGAAGTCTTCACCCTCGAAGGCCAGACCTTCTTTGCCTTCGGCGGGGCTAAGTCGACGGACAAAGAGCAGCGCTGGCCTGGTGTGTCCTGGTGGCCCCAGGAAGAGGCATCGGCCGAAAACTTCGACAATGCCGCCAAAAACCTGACAGCCCACGATTTCACCGTCGATTACGTCATCACCCATACGGCGCCGGCCCGCTTTGTCGACCAAGTCGCGGACATGGCCCAGTGGATCGAAGGCTGCAAGACCTCCCAACTCCTGAGCGGCCTGGAAGAACTGATGACCTACAAGAAATGGTACTTCGGCCATTTCCATGTTGACTACATCCGGGACGACTCCGTGGCCGCCTGGATATATCAGGACGTCGTACCAATCGAGAAAAAATGATGCCCCGAAAGGACGTGATAGGATGGATGACGTCATGGATGAACGACTTCCGGATCAGGAAATATGGGTCAAAGCCATCGCTGCAAGGCAAAATGAATCTCGGTGGCGGGTAACCGATGGGAGCAGCACCTTTGAAGTCCATGTCGAAAAGGATGTCCTGGACCGGCTCAAGCAGGAAAACCTCAAGATTACCCGCGGAAATATTTTCCGTATCCGCTACTATATCCGGCAGAGCGTGAAGAATTATGCCTTGTCGAGCCGGTATGTCGTTACGGAAATACTCGAAGTCAAGAAGAAAATGACGCAAATCGAAATGCCCTGGACCATCCAGTAAGCACTGAGGGAGGTGATTCTATGATTTTACAGGAAGCCTTGCGGCAGGCTGATGTACAGAAATTGGCGGCGGCGACGTATGAATATCATCGCGCTGCGGATTCGGGTCCAACCGTGTATGATGAAAGGCGATGTCATGGGGTTACGAAAGCCTATTCCGATTTCATCCAACGGCTGCTGACTTTGTCCCCCAAAAAGGAAGACGAGCAATGCTTGCTGCCGGATAACGAGGGGCCTTTCATGACCGCTGCATTATATTTGTATAGTGATGTGCGGGACGCTCTAGCCCAATGGCAGCTGAAAAGATGCTATACGAAAGCGGAATTACAGCACTTTTCGACGGCTGAACTCAAAGCCATCCGCCAAACGCAGCAACAGCATCAGCCGGATAGTTATGCCTATACGTTTGAACCCTGGGAAAATATGCTGGCTGTTGATATTTGCTGGCCGTGCGATTTTTCAGAGGACGAAAAGTTGCAATTTTTAGCCGCCGTGTTATACGAAATATCTTTTTGCGGCGTTACCTTGGAAGAGCATCGCCGTGCCCTGGAAGAAATAGAAGACGAATGGCAAGCCGTGAAGAACGCACAAACCTATCCGTTCGATGAATTCCGTCGTGAAATGGGCTGGGACGCCCTGCCCAAACGGGCTGTAACGGAAAAACGCGAAGACATCATCAACACGATTCTTGCCATTCAGCAGACGTATAAGATGTTCCAGCGTGTCTTTACGAAAGCGCATTATCCGGCCATCTTCACGAAGTAATCAGACGGAATCCATGTGACATTCCCCGATTTTCCGGGATGCATGACCTGGGGCCGGGACGTTCCCCCAGGCCATCGAAGCCGCCCCGACAGCGCTGACCCTGCATCTGTCGGGAATGAGGCAGGATAAGCAGTCTCTTCCGCCGGCAATCCCGGTGAGCCTATGCCAGGAACGGGAACAGGTAAAGGACGATGAAGCAATCTATATCATTTACGAATCATGACGCGTATACCATAAAGCGCTCCAGATGCCGAATATCTGGAGCGCTTTATTCGTAGTATGAGCTGCGGAAAAAACAGTATGCTATATGTCGATTTCTATCATTTTGACAAAAGACCGTACATATTCCCAATCTTCGGAGTCGATGCAGTGCATGTCCAGGTTTTCGATGGGCGTCGGCTTCGGGATTTTGTGCCGATCTTCTTTTTCGATGGTGATAAGCAGGGACAAACAATCCTTTGCCATGAACTCGGCATCCGCTAAATCATCGCCGCAGGTGACCTGCTGGAAATCAGGAAAGAAGACGGTGTAATTGCCTATCTTTTCTTCATAGAAAATGGCGGGATAGCTTACCTTCATCGTCTCATGCCTCCTTTATGAACCCCGTAGTCATTGGTTTTCGTCATTTACTTCTGGTTTGGGAGCATCTTCATGCCGTATTTCTTTTACCAATCGAATGACGTCTTCTTCTGTCCGGAGGCCGGCTTTTTCAGCTTCGCCTCTCATTTGCTCCTGTAATTCTTCCAGGGCTTTTAATGCCATGGCCTTTGCGGCTTCGTCCATACTCTCCACCTGCCTCATCAACGGTTATCCATCAATAATAGTCCTAATGCTATATTTCGTCATGGCATAGCCATTTCCCTTTTTCGGCAGCCGTCTTGCCCTTCCTTGCAGTCACGACCTGACTGGCTGAAAAAGTACGTGAAAGCCCCTGCACACAAAGCTATCGGTTGTGTATTTTTTTGTAAGAGCGAATTTTAATAGCACTACACATACACATGTGTATGTGTACATGTGTATGTGTAGTTGTGCCTCCATCTACGCCGTCTTTCCGCTCTTGTCTTTCCATAGCGATTGTGCTATCGTTCAAATAGAACAACGAGGAGGTGTTCGCATGAGTCGGGAATTGGAACAATGGCTGCTGGAAGAACGAGAAGCAGGAGAAGATAGGCTGACAATATTGCTGGAACGGCTGAAAGCCGACGGCCGTTTCAAAGATTGGGTTTTAGCCGTCGAAGATAAGAAAATTCGAGAACAATTCTATAAAGAATACGGTATCGAATGACTGAAAAACCAGCGTGAAGAGCAGCTCATCTTAAGGCAATAGCCTTTGCTGTGTACCACGTGCCAGAAACAGAAGTAAATGTTCGTAGTCAATCTCCCTGATGATTCGTCAGGGATAGTGCAAAAAGGAGGCTAGGAAAAGGCGATGAGTGATATGAAAGAACTGGAAAACTGGACCCCGGAACCGGCTCCGGTCGGAAACGATGCTGATTTGAATCCACTCCTGGATATGTTCATCCGGGCAGCCAATGACCCGGAAGTCCAGAAAGATTTCCAGGCCTGGAAGGAAGTCAGGAAGAACAGAAAAAAACGGCCTTCGAAGCATATAGCCCGCCATCTGTACCTGGAAAGCGATTTAGACAAAGAACTGGGAGAATAAATAATACAATAGCGAGGAGGTGTTCGCTATAAGTTCAGAATTGGAGCAATGGCTACTGGAAGAATACAAGAAAGGACTGGAGGAAGGCGAAGACCGAGTGGCGGCCTTGTTTAAACGGATGAAAGCCAACGGCCGCTTGCAGGACTTCTCTGACGCCCTCGACGATAAGACCGCCAGAGAAAAATTATATAAAGAATACGGTATCGAATGACCGGAAAGCCCCGTGCGGAACGCGCGGGGCTTTTTGCCTTCTGGCTTAAATTTTCTAGACAAACAAGCTGCTCACGTTGAAGTTCCTCTTGCAGATGAATGCTATGATGCTTTGCTACTTCACCGCGTCATGACGTCATCATATCATGGCCTCATCGCTACATAGCATCATCGCTTTGTGGTAAAATAATCACATACAGAACATAATTAGCCTGACATGCAGATATGAAATAGAATACGAAACAAGGAGCCTAAAATATGACAAAGCAAGAACTTGCAACCAAGATATGGGAAACAGCAAATGCGCTGCGAAAGAACATCAAAGCATCGGAGTACAAAGATTATATCATTGGTTTTATGTTTTATAAGTACCTTTCTGACAAAGAAACTGATTTTATCCTTAAAGAAGGCGGTACACTGGATGATTTGAAAGACAAATCACAGGATAACGTCCAGTATTTTCAGGATAAGCTGGGATATTTTATCAGTTATGATAACTTGTTCAATACTTGGCGTGGCCTTAATCTTAAATTGGGAGCACAGACTGTTTCAGATGCCATTGAAGCTTTCTATAGTAATCTGAATAAGAAGTATGCCCGTTGCTTCTATGTGTGCAATAAGGAAATTGATAAGCATTCTGGTGTCTTCGATGCCTTGGATACTGGGCTTTCCAAATTAGGAGAAAATGCTGGGAGCCGCGATAAGGCAGTAAGAGACATTGTTGGTCTTGTTGCTCAGATACCGCCTAAGTCAAAGGATTATGATGTCATCGGCTACGTCTATGAATATCTGATTAAGCAGTTTTCTTCCGAAGCCAAAAAGGATGGCAGCTTCTATACACCAGCTCCATTGACATCGCTTATTGCCCGGATTGTCGCTGACCGATTAAAAAATCGTAAAGAAATCAAGGTCTATGATCCCTGTGTCGGTACAGCAGGATTACTGCTAAATATTGGTAAGGAAATATCGAGATACATGAATCCAGATAATATCAAATATTATGGACAGGAACTCATTACAGAAACATCCAACCTTGCCAAAATGAATCTTTTTATGCAGGATATCCCTGTGCAGAACATTACCGTCAGAAACGCCAATACCCTTGAAGAAGACTGGCCATATTCGTCATATTCCCCTCTTTTTGTAGATGCCGTTACGGTAAATCCGCCATATTCTGCTAATTGGGATCCTGGTGACTATAAGACAGATGAACGATTCAGGAATTACGGTTTAGCACCATCTACCAAGGCAGATTTTGCCTTTCTGCTTCATTGCCTGTATCACATCAGACCTGATGGAATCATGGCCATCGTTCTTCCTCATGGCGTTCTTTTCCGTGGCGGCTCAGAAAAAGAAATCAGGCAGAATCTGATTGAAAATCATAATATCGAAACTATTATCGGTTTTCCTGCTAATATGTTCTTTGCTACAGGTATCCCAGTCATTGTTATGGTTCTTTCTAAGCATAGAAGGGAAGACGACGTGCTATTCATTGATGCTTCACAGTCCTACACCAAGGAAAAGACACAGAATGTGCTTCGCGAAGCTGATATCCAGCGCATCTTTGATGCCGTCAAATCAAGAAAAGATATCCTTCATTACGCAAAGCTGGTATCACATGAGGAAATCATCAAGAATGATTACAACCTGAATATCCCTCGTTACGTTTCAGCAACTAAAGAAGATGTTCCCTATGATCTGTTTTCAGTTACCACAGGTCAGATTGCCGGTAGTGAAATCGACCTCTATCAGGAATTATGGAATAGATTCCCAAGTCTTAGAAGCAAAATCTTTGCGGCATCTGGTAATGCTGATTACTGCAATTTTGCCAGTGACGATATCCATAAGGCTGTTTATGATGAAGATGAAGTAACAGCCTTTCAGAAGGATTGGCATGACAGGGTATCTACCTTTGGTACCTGGCTTGAAGATATTTTGATTAACAAGGTTACCGACAAAGAAACCTATTACACCATCAAAGACAAGATTTTTGATACATTGAGTGATGATGAACTCGTTGACAAATACAGTGTCTATCAGGCATTTATCAATCATTGGGATATCATTAATGCTGACCTGTCACGGATTCATGAAGAAGGTAAACAAATCTGCCGGGAAATTGAAGATAACATTGTTTCAAAGAAAAACTCAAAAACGAAGCGGTATGAAGATGTTGTTGATGGAAAAAAGGGAAAAATCATTCCGCTTGATTCAATCCGTGCATCATATTTTTCTGATGAAGTGGAGAAAATACAGAATAAGCAGGCGGAAATAGATAAAAAGATAGAACAGTATACTGCCGATATTTTTGATAACCTGGAAGAAGATATTAAAGTTGCTATTACGAAAGATGATGATGATACTAATACCAAGATTGTTAATAAGAACCTTAATAAAGCGATTAAAGATGGCAGATATGATATTGAATCCATGAAACAGCTTAAAGACTTAAAATCGGCTCGTAATGATGAGAAAAAGCTGAGAAGCGAATTAAAGACCATGAATGAAAAACTGGAACGTAAGGTAGAAGAAAAGGCGCAAAGCCTTACAGATGATGAAGTCCATGATATGCTTGTATTGAAGTGGATTAAGCCTGTTACAGATGGCATAGAAAGCGTGGCAAACGGCGTATTGACAAGCTTTGTAGATGATATGAACAACCTGTATAAGAAGTATCAGTACCCACTTGTTGGGCTTACCAAGAAGGAACAGGATGCCACAAAAGCGGTCAAAAACAGCATGAGTCATCTAACCGGTAATGCTATTGACATGCAGGCATTAAAAATGCTGATGGAGGATATTTAATATGAGTACACCAGAAATCAGATTTGAAGGATTCACGGATGATTGGGAACAGCGTAAGGTTTCAGAAGTAGCTGAAGTTATTACAGGTGGAACTCCAAGTACAAGGGTTGAAGAATATTGGACCCCTAAAGAAATCCCTTGGCTTTCCTCAGGCGAAGTACATAAAAAGTATATTTTTCAAACTGATGAAATGATATCTAAAGAAGGCTATGAGAACTCAAGTGCTAAAATGATTAATGAAAATTCGGTTCTCATTGCACTTGCTGGACAGGGTAAGACTCGAGGGACAGTAGCAATTAACCGTATTCCGCTGGCAACAAATCAATCAATTGCAGCAATGTCGTTTAATAATCAAATGTATCCAGATTTTGTTTTTAGCAATTTAGAAAATCGATATGATGAGCTTAGGGCTGCTTCGTCAGGTGATGGATCTCGCGGTGGCTTAAATAAACGCATCGTTGGCAATGTTATACTTCCATACCCATCTATAGAAGAACAGAAACAAATTGGTGACTATTTTACAAATCTCAATAACCTTATCACCCTTCATCAGCGTAAGTGTGAGTCTTTACAGCATCTTAAATCCGCACTGCTGCACAAGATATTTGTATCAAAGTAAGGAGTTCATATGTCAACATATACAGGAAAGCATGGAGAACTAAATTTTGAGCATGATATCGTTGATTTGCTCATTCAGTCTGGGTGGGAATCGAAGATCATCAAAAATCCTACCATGGATGATCTGGTACATAACTGGAAAGATATCATCCTCGAACGAAATAGAAGCAAACTCAATAACGTCCCTCTATCAGATAATGAAATGATGCAGCTACGGGATATCATAAAGCAACAGGCAAATACACCAGTAAAGGCGAACGTATTCTTAAATACGGCTGACCGAGGCGTGGTCATTACCAGAGACAAAGACAGCGAGGATATGGTACATGCAGGAAAGGAAGTCTATCTGAACCTTTTCAATCCCAGAGAAATTGCTGGCGGCTCTTCCAGGTATCAGATCGCCGAGCAGACTATTTTCCATACAGGAGATCAATATCCTGACAGGCGTGGCGATATCACACTCCTTATTGATGGCATACCTGTCATCCAGATTGAACTAAAAGCATCTGGCGTTGATGTATTTGAAGCCTGTACCCAGATACAGAAGTATGCACAGGAAGGTGTATTCAAGGGCCTGATGGGATTTATTCAGGTGTTTTGGGCAATCACCCCAGAAGATGCCCTGTACTTTGCTAATCCCGGCAGTGCGGAACACTTCAATTCCTCTTTTTATTTCCATTGGGGTAACAGGGATAACGACACCATTACCAATTGGCAGGATTTGATTATTGGCGAAAACCATATTCTTTCCATACCAGAAGCACACAAGATGATTGGCTATTACACCATAGCCGATAAAAGTCTGAATGTATTGATGGTCTGCAGAAGTTACCAGTACACGTCCATCAGAGCCATCGTAAAGCGGACGGCTTTACAGAAATGGGGAGACCATAACCAGCGCGGCGGCTATGTATGGCATACCACAGGATCAGGAAAGACGGCAAGTTCCTTCAAGGCAGGCCAGCTCATCATTGATATGAATCTTGCCGATAAAGTCGTGTTTGTTGTCGACAGGCAGGCTCTCGATGAGCAGTCCACACAGTCATACAATTCTTTTTCAAGGGAAGGAGAAAGCATCAGCAGGGCGTCCTCATCGATTAACCTTTTCAATCTGCTGAAAAGTGACGATGCCAATGATAGCATGATAATGACTTCGATACAGAAATTATCGAATATCACGGAAGATGCCAAAGAATTTGATGATAAGACACTGCTGGCTATCACAGAAAAGAGAATTGTCTTTATTATTGATGAAGCTCACAGATCCCAGTTTGGCATCATGCATATGGCAGTAAAGAATACCTTCTATAATGCCTTATTCTTTGGCTTTACCGGTACTCCTATCATGAAAGCCAATATGAAATTTGGTGAACAGACCACAGATTCCGTATTCGGGCCATGTCTTGCTGTCTATGCCTTGGCTACAGGTATCAGAGATCACAATGTCCTTGGATTCTGGCCGGAATATGTCTCCATGTTCAACGGAGATGATCTTCGTGAAGCTGTTGCCCTGCGGAAGGTAAATGCTAAAAATGTATCAGATATCATCCCTGGCACCGATGCCTATAAGACCTTCAAGTATTATATGAACGATGCGCCTATGGCGGCAAAATATGATAAAAATGGTGATATGATTGAACATGGTATTGAAGATTACCTTTCCGATACTGATTATAATACGCCAGAGTACCGTGAAGGCGTTGTAGATTTCATCTTTAAAAAATTGTATGTCATTTCTCATGGCGTAAATGGCTCTCTGCTACATGGGATGTTGGCAACATCATCCATACCAGAAGCCTACCAGTACTGGCGGTTATTCCATAAAAAGAAACCAGATCTTCATGTTACCGCCCTGTTTGATCCTAATGTTAACCAGAACAATGAATTGGTCATTGAAAAAGAACAATGGCTGATTCAGATTACGGAGCAGTACAACAAGGATTTCGGTACCAACTATAACCGTAAAACTGACCCTCATTATTCGGCCTTCAAGAAAGATATCATGGACAGACTTTCCCATAAAAAACAATATGCCAATATCGGAAATGACCATGATAAATGCCTGGATATCGTCATTGTTGTCGACCAGCTCCTTACAGGCTTTGATGCTACACGGCTGAATGTAATCTACATGGATAAGGTCATGGAAATGGATGGGCTGATTCAGGCTATTTCACGTACTAACCGTATCTATAACAGTGATGAAAAGCCATGGGGCATGATTAAGTTCTTCAGAAAGCCTGAAACCATGCGCCATAATCTGGATACTGCCCTAAGATTATACTGCCAGGGTGATTTCCGTGGCGTACAGGAAAAGGAATTGAAAGAAAACATCCAGACGTTGAATGCGCTGTATAAAGTTATCAGTAATATTTTTAAGTATGAAGGTATAGAAAATTTCGTTACGATTCCTGCGTCTGATGAAGCTAAACAGAAATTCAGAAAAGACTTTACAGAAATGAAAGCTGTAATGAGAGGTGCAATGCTACAGGGGCTTGACTGGAATAATGCCTATGCCAAAGATCTTGATTTTGATGAAGTAACATACCGTACACTTACCACAAGATTCCAAGACCTTCCCAGTACACATAAGCATAAGCGTCCAGTAAATGGCAAGATGGGTCTTGGTCTTGATATAAGTATTACATCAGCTGTCGGCCAGCAGATTGATGCACAGTACCTTGAATCAAGATTCCGGATCCTTACCATCAGCGATGTTGAAAAAGCTGGCTTACAGCACACAAAGGCAGATATTATCAAGGATATAAAAGATCATATCGGTGTCCTTCCTATGCGTTTTCAGAAATATGGTCTACAGATATTAAACGATATCAAGAATGATGACCTTAAACCAGAACCAGGAAAGATGTTCATGACCTATATTGCAGAATATCGGGATGATGCTATAAAACAAGCAGTAAGTAAGGAAGCAGATAAATTTAAATTAGATACAGACGCTCTTTTAAAGCTTTACCAGGGAACCAATCAAAACGACATCGATCAGATTAAGCTGCAACAGATTGAAGATTCAGCAGATATAAAAGAAATCATGAAACAGTATAATTGTTCCCGTTTTCAGGCCAAGAAGAAACTTCATAATGAGCTTTCAACATTCCTTAAAAACCGGGATTTATAAAACAAAAAGCAAAATGCATTCTATTTGGTGGCACGACGTAAGCATAACATAATCAAGTGAGTTTAAATCAGATAAACAACAAACGACAAGTGCCGGAAGTTATGGTAGTTTCATAACTCCTAGCATTTATATATATAATATGCCTATTATATCACAAAGAATAATATTTTATGTTATAATTTAACTGTTATTAAGATAAAACCGTATTTTTTTAATGAACAGAGGTGTGCCATATGTTGAAAAAAATCATTACTGCGATGCTTTCCGTCAGTAGCCTGACCTTCGCATTGGTCGGGGTAACAGATTCCTATGCATTAGTTCCCAATGATGCCGTTGCAGTTGGTGGCTTACGGCCAGGATATACGATGGAATATATGGAAAGTATCTATGGGCAACCGGTCCTGGAGAAAGTTAAACCATGTAATCTTCCGGCATTTAGCCAATACGATTATAAATATGGGGATACGGTATCTATTTTTTCGATAGGGGGAAAGGCTATATTCAGTATTAAAACGACAGCCAATAATGGATGGGGAACCCCAGCAGGTGTTACCGTTGGTATGAATAAATCCGTATTGAATGATATTTACGGCAAAGAAGACCATATCTTCCAACGCAATGGTATTACCTATTACGAATATTATGTCCATCCATCGGGAATGCGGGGGCTTATCTTTGGAATAAAGAATAATAAGATTGTTTCGATTTCCGCATATATGGATCAATGACATCCTATTGGTATATTTATTTACATCTATTAATGATTGATGTTAGCTGTTGAAGGTTAGCAGTTGTATAGCAGTTACTACCAGAAGTATTTTACTCATTGGACATATAGAGCTGTTTGTACTATTTAAATGGTACATATAAGGCTGATTGAACTGATTTTCCGGGAATTTGGAGATGGCATGCAAGAGGTCAGGAGTTCGATCCTCCTTATCTCCACCATAAAGAATCTGATAACCACGCGGTTTATGAGCCGCGTGGTTATTTTTTTACGGCCTGATACCTGCGAACAGCGGCCTGCGTTCATTTTCATCGCCTCTATGCGATAACGTAGGGGACGTCCTGTTAAGGCGTCCCGCGTGAATCCTGTAGACATCTAGAATTTATGACAGATGATACGCGGTCGCAATCAAATAATGAATTTGACGCGGCAAAGCCGCATCTGAGTCCGATTAGATATGATGATTCATCAAGGGAAGTCAATAGTTTGGAGTAGGCAGCTTTACCAATAAGCAGAGCGCGTTTTCCTTCAGATTTATGACAATGGATTCCCTTAATCCATTGACCATTCCCTTATTTTTATATAGAATTTAAGGGAATAGATGGGAGGTAAGGGAATGAGAGCATTCAATTTATGGGAAATAATTAGATGTAGCCTCGGCCTTGACGAAGATTAACTGATAACGGTATAATAAACGTGAAAGAGGCCCTGCCGATAGACGGTTGGTCCCCAAATAATGACTACAAAAGTAGCCGCTTACGAGTGGGATCGAGGGCGGCTATTTTTGTGTTCTATTTGAAGCGCATCCGATGGCATACCCAAGCGCAAAAGCACCTAAGCAGAGGCCGAGAATACCAATAAAAGTATCTACAGTCAGAAGCATACAAATCCCCTCCTTTCCCATGGATTGGAGGGTTCACACAAAATCCCTCCTTAGGAAGCAAGGGACCAACCGCCTACCGTTTTAGGCAGAACCTCGAAGCTAGTATATCATAGGCATACCTTATCGTCTACCTTTGAGTGACTAGTACTAACAGAATAAGAACCACAAAAATAGTCGCTTACGATGGGAGTCCTGGGCGGCTATTTTTGTTTTTTATCGTCTGTATGCGATGCCGTAGGGGCCGCCCAGAGCTATTCTGGTCCGTCAGATGCAGGAGACGATTTCCTGGATAGATGACAGCGGCGGGCGGCCCGCTACGCGTTGAGGGCTTCCCGAAGCGTCGTTGTTAGTTTGAGTTTGTCGCGGCGGAACGCCGCATCTGAGTCCGAGAAAAGGCCGTGGCTCGTAGTTTGTGGATCGTAGCTCGTAAAAGCCAGCCATCATACTCGGCTAGGCTGTGGCGAAATCTCTCTAGCGGGCTTCCCACGTGGAAGCCCCTACGCACAAGGCCGCAGGCCGTGATTTTTTGCGGTCTGCCACCTGCGAACAGCGTCCTGCTTATTATTTTCATCGCCTCTATGCGATACCGTAGGGGATGCCCAAAGGGCGTACCGCTGTGAATCCTGTACATAGCCGGAATTTATGACAAATGGGATGAATTTGACGCGGCAAAGCCGCATTGTAGGGGCGACCCGTGGGCCGTGTGTTTTTTTGCGGTCTGCCACCTGCGAACAGCGGCCTGCGTTCATTTTCATCGCCTCTATGCGATACCGTAGGGGACGTCCTGTTAAGGCGTCCCGTGTGAATTTCGTAGATAGTCGGAATTTATGACAAATGGGATGAATTTGACGCGGCAAAGCCGCATTGTAGTGGCGACCCGTAGGCCGTGTATTTTTTTGCGGGCTGCCACCTGCGGCCTGCGACCTGCGTCTTATTATCATCGCCGTCTTGACGATGGTTGAGGGTTGACGGTATAATAGATACGTGAAAAGAGGTCTTGCCGCGGGACGGTTGGCCTTAATGAATTGCTACAGGAGTAGCCGCTCAAGATAAGAGTCGCGGGCGGCTCTTTTTTTGTTTTGTCGTCAGTATGCCAGGGAGGGCAGGTATCATATAGATGGGTAGTATTAAAGTACAGAAATTGAGTAAGTCTTTTGGGGTACATACGGTATTCCATGATGTCAGTTTTGAAATCCGCCGGGGCGAACGGATCGGCCTCATCGGGGCCAATGGGGCCGGGAAGTCGACGCTGCTCAAGTGCCTCATGGGCGAAGAGGAGTATGATAACGGGGCGTTTGTTGTTTCCGAAGGCGAATCTATCGGCTATTTGCAGCAGGATATCACTTACGCCGACGACGTGACGTTGCGCCAGACGATTACCGAGGCCTGGCAGGATGTCATGAAGCTGGAAAAGGATTTGAAGGCTGTTGAAAAGGACATGCAGGCCCATCCCGACGATGAAGGCTTGATGAACCGCTATGCCCGCATGCAGGAACGGTTCGAGTGGCTCGGCGGCTATGAATACGAGTCGATGTCGCGGAAAATCGTCCAGGGCCTGGGCTTTTCGGAAGCCGACATGGATCGGCCGGTCCAGAGTTTTTCCGGCGGCCAGAAGACGCGCATCAACCTGGCCAAGGCCCTCGTCCGCCGGCCGGACTATTTGTTCCTCGACGAACCGACGAACCATCTCGACGTGGACATGCTGGAATGGCTGGAAAGCTATCTCTTGTCTTATGGCGGCGGCATCCTCATCGTATCCCATGACCGCTATTTCCTCGACCGCGTGGCGACAGGCATCCTCGAACTGTCCCACGGCAAGGTGACTAAGTACAAGGGAAATTATTCGCGCTACGTCGAGCAGCATGCCCAGCAGCAGAAAGCCCTGGAAAAAGCCTATAAGAAGCAGCAGGAGCACATCCACGAAACGGAAGAATATATCCGCAAGTACAAGGCCGGCATCAAGGCCAAGCAGGCCCGCGGCCGCCAGTCCCAGCTGGACCGGCTGGAACGTATCGAATGGCAGCCGGAAGATGAATCGCTGCATTTCAATTTCAAGCCTGTCGAAGAGTGCGGCCAGAAAGTCCTGGTCCTGGACAAGGTCAGCGGCGGTTTTGCCGACCGTCAGTTGTTCGACCATCTGTCGCTCCTCCTGCGCCGCGGCGAAGCAGCGTCCCTCATCGGCCCCAACGGGACGGGGAAGACGACGCTCATCCGCATGATCATGGGCGAAAAGGAACCGACAGACGGCCATATCACCTTGGGCAGCCGCGTCCATATCGGCTATTTTGCCCAGGAACACACGGACCTGCACGGAGCCTGGACGGTCCTCGATGAAATCATGAACGATTTCAGTTACGGCGAAGAAGAAGCCCGGTCCGTCCTGGGGCGCTTCATGTTCCGCGGCGACGATGTCTTCAAGGTCATCGACAGCCTCAGCGGCGGTGAACAGGCACGGCTGGCCCTGTTGAAGCTTTTCCTGCAGGGGCCGAATTTCCTCATCCTCGACGAACCGACGAACCATCTCGACATCCCGACGCGGGAAGTCCTGGAACAGGCCTTGCTGGAATTCGGCGGGACCTATCTGGTCGTATCCCATGACCGTTATTTCCTCGATAAGATTACCCAGCGGACGCTGGTCCTGGAAAATAAGCAGCTCACGGAATACGTCGGCAATTACAGTTATTACCGGGAAAAGGTCCGCGAAGCCCAGGAAGCGGCAGAAAAGACGGCAGCCGAAGGGCAAAGTTCCTCGCCGGCTCATGAAAAAGAAACCGCTCCGGCAGCCAAGAAGGCGGAACCGCCAGCCGCTCAGGCCGTGAAGGCACCGGCCAAGGCTCCGGCGTATGGTCAGGCAGCCAAGCTGGAGAAAATCGAGATGAAGATTGCCGAACTGGAAGCGACCATCAAGATGTACGAAGTGCAGATGAACATGCCTCAGAATCAGACCGATGCTGACGCCATGATGGAATTGACGCGAGAATATGAAGCGGCCCAGGCTCAGCTCGATGAAGCCTATGAAAAATGGGAAGCCCTGTCGGAATCGTGACGCTGTCCGTGCATGATAGATATGAAAAATAAATATAAACTTTAGGACCGGAATAGCGTAAAACGTAAAACTTTACGAATTTATCCCAATGTATGGTTTTAAAAAGCCCGTTTTCTTGATGAAATTTTTAAAAATATCAAGGAAACGGGCTTTACAAGTTTCCTGGACGTGGTATACTATGCTCAACTCCCACGAAGAGGGAGCCTTGATTATATCTATAAAGAATACGGAAAGATTCCGATAGAAGGGAAGCGTTTATATATGGCAACACAGTTCAACCCGGTTACGCCAGAATTATTAGCAGAATTACGTCAGGTCGTCGGTGATAAATACGTCAAGACCGACGAAGATTACTTGGAAAAATACCAGACTGACGAAGAAGGGAACTCCCATTATTTCCATAAACCGGAAGTCGTCGTCTTCCCTGGTTCTACAGAAGAAGTGGCAGCTATCGTCAAATTGGCCAATAAATACCTTGTACCGATTACGCCGCGTTCGGCTGGTTCCGGCGTCGCCTGTGGTGCTATCCCGGTCTATCATGGCATCGTCGTCGAATTGGAACGGATGAACCAGATCCTCAAATTCGATGCCGACAACATGTATGCCGTCTGCCAGACTGGCGTCATCACTGGCGACTTGCAGCGGGAAGCTGCCAAACACGGCCTCTTGTATGCCGGTGACCCGTCCAGTGCCGACAGCAGCATGATCGGCGGCAACGTTGCCAACAATGCCGGCGGCAACAAGGCCGTCAAATACGGCACGACGCGCCATCAGATTTACAGCCTGAAAGTCGTTACGCCGACTGGGGATATCCTCGACGCTGGTGCCCGCCTCAAGAAGAGTTCTACCGGCCTCTGCCTGGAACAGCTCTTTGCCGGTTCCGAAGGGACTTTGGGCATCATCACGGAAGTCACGGTCAAACTCCGTCCTATGCCGCCGTATGCTTTCAATATGGTCTGCGTCTTCAAGACCGATGAAGAAGCCTTTGCCCTGCCGAATAAGATCCTCAAAGCCGGCATCGACCCGACGAGTATCGAATTCATGGACAATGAAGCCCTGCGCATGACCTGCAAGTTCCTCGATATGAAGATGCCTCATGTCGACGAAGGCTGTGATTACGTCATCGTCACCGTCGAATCGTTCAGCGAAGACGACTCGGACCGCAAGATGGAACAGCTCTGCGATTTGGCCGAAGCCAACGGCTCTATCGACGAATTTGAAGCCGATAAACGTATCTGGAAGCTGCGCAAACAGTTCGCCGAAGCCGCCCGCGACGTCGATAAGATGTTCCAGACGGAAGACTTCGTCGTACCGCTCGACCGCATCCCGGACATCACCAAACAGATTCCGGAACTGCGCGAAAAATACGACCTCTATTGCGTCACGGTCGCCCACATCGGTGATGGCAACATCCACGTCCTGACTTTGAACGCCAAGGGCTTGTCGCCGGAAGAATGGTTTGAAAAGATCAAGGCCTTCCACCGCGACCTCTTCCCGCGCGTCTATGCTTTAGGCGGCAAGATGTCCGGCGAACACGGCATCGGTTATAAGAAATTGGAAGAATTCGCACTTTGCACACCGCAAGCCGAACTTAACGTCATTAAAGCCATCAAGAAAGCATTAGATCCCAATAACATCATGAATCCCGGAAAATTAGTAGATATTGACTAATTATTTCATAGAGGGGAAGGCAAATTGCAAAGACGGCAACGATTATATTCATAATAATCGTTGCCGTCTTTTTATATATTTACTATAATAGAATAAAGGAAATTACTAATGTACTTATTATAATCCTATATCTATGAAAACAGGTGATGAAATGAAATACTACAGCCGCTTAAAGACGCTTCGATTGGAAGCAAGGCTCTCTCAGGCCGACGTGGCCAAAATCTTGAAGTGTTCACAAGTTGGATACGGCATGTATGAATTGGGGAAACGGAAGATCCCCGTAGAAAAGTTGATCCAGCTGGCAAGGCTGTACCACACCTCACTCGATTACATTGCCGGACTGACAGATGAACGGGAGCCCCGCCCAAAACGTCGGGAGGACGATACGAGCCTGTAGAGGCCCTTACGATTAAAACCCATTCGCTAGCCACTAACCACTTAAAAAGGCTTGTCGCATATGCGACAAGCCTTTTTTCTATACATTGAAACGGAAGTACGTGACGTCTCCGTCTTGCATGATGTAATCTTTTCCTTCCAGACGGACCAGGCCTTTTTCTTTGGCAGCTTGTTCACTGCCGCAGGCGATGAGGTCGTCGTAGGACACGATTTCGGCGCGGATGAAGCCGCGTTCGATATCGGTGTGGATCTTGCCGGCCGCTTTCTGGGCTTTCGTGCCGTTGACGATGGTCCAGGCGCGGACTTCGTCAGCACCGGCAGTGAAGAAGTTGATCAGTCCCAAGAGGGAATAGCTGGCTTTGATCAGTTTATCCAGGCCCGATTCGGGCAGGCCCAGTTCTTCCAGGAAGACTTCGGCTTCGTCGTCGGGCAGTTCGGCGATTTCCGCTTCGATCTTGGCCGATACGGCGACGACCTGGGCACCTTCCTTGGCGGCGTATTCTTCGACGCGTTTGACGTTGGGGTTGGCGTCGGGATTGCCGGCTTCATCTTCGGCGACGTTGGCGATGTAGATGATCGGCTTCAAGGTCAGGAGATTGAGGTCTTTGACCTGAGGCAGTTCATCTTTGGTCAGGCCGGCTTTGCGGGCCGGTTCGCCTTCTTCCAGGCAGGCCAGGACTTTTTTCAGGACTGCGTATTCGACTTTGGCTTCCTTGTCGCCGCACTGGGCGACTTTGGCGATGCGGTCCGCCCGTTTCTGTGCCGATTCCAGGTCGGCCAGGCAGAGTTCCGTGTTGATCGTTTCGATGTCGCGGATCGGGTCGATGGAGCCGTCGACGTGGGTGATGTTCGAATCTTCGAAGCAGCGGACGACTTCAGCGATGGCATCGGTTTCACGGATGTGGCTGAGGAATTTATTGCCCAGGCCTTCGCCTTTGGATGCACCGGCGACGAGGCCGGCGATGTCGACGAAGCGCATGACAGCAGGGATTGTTTTTTTCGGTTTATACATGTCGGTCAGGACCTGGATGCGTTTATCCGGGACTTCTACGACGCCGACATTCGGTTCAATCGTGCAGAAGGGGTAGTTTGCCGCTTCTGCGCCGGCCTTGGTAATCGCGTTGAACAGTGTGCTCTTACCGACATTCGGCAGGCCGACGATGCCTACTTCCAGATTGGTACTCAATGGTTAAACCACCTTTATTTGAATAATTTTAAATCAGCAATGCGTTTGACGGCTTCGACGGTGTTTTCTTTGGTGCCGAAAGCGGTCAGGCGGAGGTAGCCTTCGCCGTGGGGGCCAAAGCCCGAACCCGGTGTCGTGACGACGTGGGCTTTTTCCAGGAGCAGGTCGAAGAAGTCCCAGCTCTTCATGCCGTTCGGCGTCTGGACCCAGGCATAAGGCGAGTTGGTAGCGCCGTAGACGGTGAAGCCGGCTTCGGTCAGGCCGTCGCGGATGATGTGGGCATTTTCCATGTAGTATTCGACGTCAGCCAGGCACTGTTTCTGGCCTTCCAGGCTGTAGTAGGCTTCGGCTGCGCGCTGGACGATGTACGGCGTGCCGTTGAAGAAAGTGCACTGGCGGCGGTTCCACAAGGGGTTGAGTTCGACAGCCGTGCCGTCTTTCTTGTAAGCGACGCAGGCATGGGGAACGACGACGTACGAGCAGCGCGTCCCGGTGAAGCCGGCGCATTTGGAGTACGAACGGAGTTCGATGGCCACTTCTTTAGCGCCTTCGATTTCAAAGATGCTGTGGGGAACGTCCGGTTCGGTGATGTACGTTTCATAAGCCGAATCATAGATGATGATGAAGTTGTTTTCTTTGGCAGCTTTGACCCAGTTGGTCAATTCTTCTTTGCTCATGGCCGTGCCAGTCGGGTTGGACGGGTTGCAGAGGTAGACGATGTCGACTTTTTCCTTCGGCGGTTCGGCTTTGAAGCCGTTTTCCGGTGTGCACGGGAGGTAGACGACGCCGTCGTAGATGCCTTTTTCGGCATTCCAGTCGCCCGTGTGGCCGAACATGACGTTCGAGTCGAGGTAGACCGGGTAGACCGGATCGGCTACGGCGAATTTGAGGTCGTCGCCGAAGATTTCCTGGATGCAGGCGACGTCGGTCTTGGCGCCGTCACCGACGAAGACTTCGTCTAATTCGAGGTCGATGCCGCGCTTCTTATAGTCGCCATCGATGATGGCCTGGCGAAGGAAATCATAGCCCTGTTCCGGACCGTAGCCGCGAAAGGTTTCAGCTTTGCCCATTTCGTCGACGGCTTTGTGCATGGCGTCGATGATAGCCGGGGCCAGGGGACGGGTGACGTCGCCGATGCCGAGGCGGATGATATTGGCTTCCGGATGCGCTTTGGAATACGCTTCAACTTTTTTTGCAATCGTTGCAAAAAGATAGTTGCCGGGGAGTTTTAAATAGTTTTCATTTACATGAGCCATAAAGGGACCTCCTTGTATTGCTTAGCTTTGTAATCTATTGACAAACTCTATTTTACTACATTCTATGGGCCTTGGAAAGATACAGGGCGCCTGGCAGGCATGATAAAATAAAATCGCCGTCATTCATGATAGTGATTGAATGGCGGCGATTTTTGCCGTATAATGAAAACTGTATCGGGACTTTTTAGGTCAAACATATCAGGGAGGTTTGATTGACTTATGGATTATCAAGGTAAGAAATGCCTCATTGCATATTTTTCTCACGCCGGCATGAACTATGTCAGCGGCAAGATCGTCGACCTGCCCGTGGGCAATACGGAACGGGCAGCCCAGATGCTGCGCCTGTTCACGGGCGGCGACCTCTTCCATATCCGCACGGCTTCGGTCTATCCCAATGACTATCAGGAAGTCGTCAAGATCGCCAGGAAAGAAAAGGCCGACAATGCCCGGCCGGCCCTGGAAAAGGATCTTCCCAGCATCGACGACTACGACGTCATCTTCCTGGGCTATCCCAACTGGTGCGGCACCATGCCCATGGCATTGTGGACTTTCCTGGAAAACCATGATTTTTCCGGCAAGACGATTTATCCCTTCTGCACCCACGAAGGCAGCGGCGTCGGCCACAGCCTGGAAGACATCCACGCCCTCTGCCCGGATGCCAAACTCGGTAAAAGCCTGGCCCTCCTGGGCACGACCATCGAAGATGCCGAAGACGACATCCGTCGCTGGCTGAGAGATTAGGGGTTCGTGGCTAGTGGTTAGTGGCTAGGGGTTCGTAGGGGCGGCCCGCCGATTGCAGAGCGCCAAGCCTCCCCTGATAGGGGAGGTGGCCCAACGGGCCGGAGAGGTTGAATTTCCAGACTCGCCTATAAGAATCCCATGAACCGTACGACGATTCAAAAGCAACCTCTCAGTCAGCTGCGCTGACAGCTCTCCTGGCAGGAGAGCCGGGACGCCCGCTACAGCTGTCCGTTCTGGCAACCGTTCTGTGCCTTCCGAGGGTCGGCACCTGACGGGCCCAAAAGGCTTTGGGCACATCCCCTGCGAACCACGAACCACGAATCACGAACAACTAAAAATGGGCTGTCGCACGAAGGCTTCTACCATCATGCAAGGTCCCTTTTACTTTATAGTTTGTAGCACAGAGTTTGTAGTTTGCAGAGAAAACCTTCAAATTTAAAGCCATCTGCTAACCACTAACTGCTAGCCACTAACAACTTAAAAGGGCTTGTCGCACGTGCGACAAGCCCTTTTTTTATTCATACCGCAAGGCTTCGATAGGGTCGAGTTTGGCTGCTTTCCGGGCCGGGTAGATGCCGAAGAAGAGGCCGATGCCGACGGAGAAGCTGAAGGAGATGATGATCGGTGCCGCCGTGATGACTGTCTGGAAGAGGCCCGACTTGGCGATAGCCAGGGCGATGCCGACGCCGCAGGCGATGCCCAGGAGGCCGCCGATGACGCCGATGACGACGGATTCGATGAGGAACTGCATCATGATGTTCTGGAAGGTCGCGCCCAGCGCTTTACGGATGCCAATTTCCCGCGTCCGTTCAGTGACGGAGACCATCATGATGTTCATGATGCCGATGCCGCCGACGATGAGCGAAATGGCGGCGATACTGCCCAGGAAGAGGGTCAGCATGGTCGTCGTGCTGGTCATGGTTTCCATGAGGCTCGTCAGGTTGCGGACGTTGAAGTCGTCTTCTTTGCCGTTCATGATGTGATGGCGCTGGCGCAGCAGCGTTTCGACTTCGGACTGGACCTGTTCGATTTTATCGGCGCTGGAGACCTGGATGTTGATGGAGCGGACGTAGGTAATGCCCATGAGGCGTTCCTGGGCCGTCGTCAAGGGGACGATGACGATATCGTCCTGGTCCTGGCCCATGGAGGACTGGCCCTTGCTTTCCAGGACGCCGATGATTTTGTACGGCTGGTTGTTGATGCGGATGTTCTTGCCGACCGGGTTGGCTTCGTCGAAGAGGTTGGACGCGACCGTCGGTCCGATGACGGCGACGCGGTTGCGCGAGTTGAGGTCGCTCTGAGTGATGAAGGAGCCCGACTGGACGACGAGGGAGCGGATGTGTAGGTATTCCGGCGTGACGCCGTAGACCGATGTATTCCAGTTCTGGTTGCCGTTGACGATCTGATAGGAACTGTTGACCGTCGGCGATACATAGTCGATGTTCTTTATCTTGTTCTTGATGGCTGTCGCGTCGTCGTATTTTAATTTCTGGTTCGACCCGGCTGCCGAGCGGACGCCGCCCTGATTGGTCGAGCCGGGCATGACGATGAGCATGTTGCTGCCCAGGCTGGCGATGGAGTTGGTGACGTTCTGCTTGACGCCCATGCCGATGGAAATCATGGCGATGACGGCACCGACGCCGATGATGATGCCCAGCATGGTCAGGATAGAGCGCAGTTTGTTGGACAACAGGGCCGTGACGGCAATCTGTACGCTTTCACTAAATAACATCCATGACGACCCCCTTTCCGGCGTCTTTGGTAATCATGCCGTCCGAGAGCAGGAGCTGGCGGTTGGCACAGGCGGCGATTTCCGGTTCGTGCGTGACCAGGATGATCGTCTTGTGCTCTTCGTGGAGTGCCTCGAAGAGGCGCATGATATTTTTCGTCGATTTCGTGTCCAAGTTGCCTGTCGGTTCGTCGGCCATGATGATATGCGGGTTGTTGACCAGAGCCCGGGCGATGGCGACGCGCTGACGCTGGCCGCCGGACAGTTCGTTGGGCTTGTGGTGGGCCCACGTTTCCAGACCGACGGATTTCAGCTTTTCCATGGCCCGTTCTGCCCGTTCCTTGCGGCCGACGCCGGCGTAGACCAGGGGCAGGGCGACGTTGTCCAGGGCGGAAATGCGGGACAAGAGGTTGAAGTTCTGGAAGACGAAGCCGATGTGCTGGTTGCGGACGACGGCCAGTTCATCGTCGCTGAGGTGAGCGACTTCCTTGCCGCCGAGCTTGTACGAGCCCGACGTGGGCCGGTCCAGGCAGCCCAGGATGTTCATGAGCGTCGATTTCCCGGAGCCCGACGGCCCCATGAGGGCGGCGAACTCGCCTTCTTCGATGTTCAAGGTAATGCCGGCCAGGGCGGCGAAATCTTCACCGCCGATGTGGTATATCTTTTTGATATCTTTCAATTCGATGACATGCTTCATGGCGATGCTTCCTTTACATGGGCGGCGGTCCCTGGCGCCGGTTGTTGTTCGATGACGAAGATTTGCTGGAGGCCGTATAGGTGATGGAAACCTTGTCACCCTGGGTCAGGCCTGAAAGGATTTCCACGTATTCATCGCTGTAGATGCCCGTCGTGACCGGGACCTGTTCGGTCTGGCCGTTGGCGTCGACGCGGATGACATAGGAACCGGAATCGTTGGTCTTCAAGGCGGCGATGGGGACGACGAGGGCATCGTCTTTTTGCGATGTCGTAATGTCGACGCGGGCTGTCATGCCCAGTTTCAGGACGTCGTCCGGGTCATCGACGTCGAGGGTGACGTAATAGTAGATGACGCTGGCCGAGGAGTTTGAAGAGGAGCTCGATGTCGAACTCGTGCCATTCGTATCCCAGGTGTTGCTCGTATCGGTCTTGGCGATTTTCGAGACGTGGGCCGTGAAGGTCCGGTCCGTAAAGGCGTCGACCGTGAAGGTCGCATCCTGACCGACTTGAATCTTGCCGATATCCGTTTCATCGACTTTGGCCAGAATCTGCTTGGTCGACGTGTCGGCGATACGCATGATGACCGTCGGGTTGCTGTTACCCTGGACGGCCATGGTGCCGACGGTCTTCGGTTCGCCGACGACGACGCCGTCCATGGGCGCTGTGATGACCGTTTCGGCGACATCCGATTCGGCCTGGGCTAAGGTACTGACGGCCGTGTCATAGTTGAATTGGGCCGTATCCAAAGCCTGTTTTGTGCCGGCACCGAGGTCGTAGAGCTGCTGGGCCCGGTCGTATTCGACTTTGGTATTCGTGACTTTATATTGAGCCTGGTCGCGCTTGGCTTCATAGTCCTTGCCGTCAAGGATAGCCACGGTCTGGCCGGCTGTGACCCGGTCATTTTCTTTGACCAGGACCTGGCTGATGCGGGCCGTGATTTTCGGTGAGACTTCGACGGAATCGACAGGACTGATGGTACCCGTCGCCGAGACTGTCGAGCGCAGGTCTTTGCGGACGACGTCGGCCGTTTCGATGGCCTTGGCCTGCTTTGCCGTTTGCTGGGACTGGTAATATGTATAGCCGCCAAAGGCGCAGGCAGCTAGGATGACAGCGGCAATGACGATTTTCAGGCGCTTGTCAATTTTCATGGTATCACTCCAAACGTATAAATTAAAAAAAAAGACCATATAGTTATTATATTGTTAGCTAAGTATAGCATGACCATAAAGGGGAATAAAGGTAAATGCCCTTTTTCTTAGTAAAGTGAGTTGAAATTGTGACAAAGTGACTGTCCTGCATAGGGTTTTCCCGGCAGATGTGCTATACTAATAGAGTTAATGATTTATATGCAGAAAGGTTGGTATCATATTGTGAATGAACGTAAGACATCTGTCTTTTCTAACGGCCTGTTATGGTTCGGCGCCGGTATTTCCATCGCTGAAATCCTGACGGGCATGCTCCTGGCGCCGCTGGGCTTTGCCAAAGCCTTTGCGGCCATCATCCTGGGCCACCTCATCGGCGGGACGGTCATGTATCTGGCCGGCCTCATCGGCGGGCGGACCGGCGGCAGCGCCATGGAAACGGTGCGCATTTCTTTCGGCACCCAGGGCGCCAAGCTCTTTGCCGGGCTGAATGTCATCCAGCTCGTCGGCTGGACGGCCGTCATGGTCGCCAGTGCCGCCTTGGCAGCCAATACCATCGCCGCCATTGGCGTGTCCTGGTGGAGCCTCATCATCGGAGCCTTCATCGCCTTGTGGATCATCATGGGCCTGAAGAACCTGAGCAAGGTCAACGTCGTCGTCATGGCGGCGCTGTTCATCTTGACCATCGTCCTCAGCCTGGTCGTCTTCAAAGGTGGTACGCCCCAGGTACCGGCAGGCGACCTGACCTTCGGCGGCGCTGTCGAACTGGCCGTCGCCATGCCGCTGTCGTGGCTGCCGATCATTTCGGATTACACGCGGACGGCTGAAAAGCCGGGCCTGGCTACGGCGGCCAGCTGTAGTGCCTATTTCATCGCCAGCTCGTGGATGTTCCTCATCGGCATGGGCGCCGCCCTGTTCACCGGTCAGGATGATATTGCGGCCATCATGGTCCAGGCCGGCATGGGCGTGGCCGGGATCCTCGTCGTCCTCTTGTCGACGGTAACGACGACCTTCCTCGATGCCTTTTCAGCCGGCGTCAGCTGCCAGAGCCTGGTTCCCAAGGTTTCGGATAAGGTCCTGGCTCTCATCGCCACCGTCCTGGGCGTCATCCTGGCCATCTTCGCCGCGCCGGACCAGTTCCAGGACTTCCTCTACCTCATCGGCTCGGTCTTTGCGCCGATGACAGCCATCCTCTTGTCGGATTTCTTCATCCTCAAGCAGGACCACACGGCAGACAGCGTCAATTGGCTCAACCTGGTCCTCTGGGTCCTGGGCGTCATCTTGTACCGCTTCCTGCTCAATGTCGACACACCGGTAGGTATTACGGTCCCTGTCGTCGTCATCCTCATGGTCATCAGTGCTTTGGTCCATAAGGTATTGAATAAAGCATAAAGAGATTCTAATATTGAATTGATGAAATGCAAAAATGATTCGCAATTAGCATTGACAAAAAGACATTGAAAAGCGTAAACTTATGCTCAAGCAAGATAATAATGATTGAAGTCTTAAGAGGAGGCTTTTCAGATGGATAAACACTTTACTTTCGATGATATGATCAATACCATGATGCCCCTGCCCATCAACGGCAACGCCAACGGCGAAGGCATCTACTGCCGCGGTCAGGAACTCGTCGCTTCCATGAACCAGCCGAAAGAAACGGCCCGTCAGGAAAAAGAAAACCGCGGATTCGACCTCCGTGGCATCTTCTGCCAGTATTGCATCGATTGATAAAAAGCTAGTGGCTAGTGGCTAGTTGTTAGCGGATGGTTTTAAATTTAAGGGGATTCGCTGCAAACTAAAAACTATAAACTTAAAACTCAAAAAGAGGCTGTCTTCATGCGACAGCCTCTTTTACGTTGTTAGCAGCTAGCGGTTAGGGGCTAGCGGATGGAAAGGATTTAGCCTCTCCTGCTAGGAGAGGTGGCCCAAATGTGCCGGAGAGGTTTAACCCCGTAGGGGCTTGCACATGCGGGGATATGCAGGAATCCCGTGACCCATTTATCTGAAGCGGGCGCCCCACGTGGTCGCCCCTACGAGCTACGAACCACGAGCCCCACGAGCCACTAGCCACGAGCCACGAGCCACGAGCCACTAAAAAGGCGCTGTCGCGAGACAGCGCCTTTTTCATGCCTTTCAAGTATAGGTTTTTTACTAAAATATATGTTATAACAGCACTTTACAACTTTTACGCCACCTCGGAAGTTGATGAAGCTAGTTTA